>ERZ761607.1126-NODE-1126-length-35662-cov-126.350998_pt1 | contig 35662 bp, 29 predicted proteins | sample MGYA00511164_ERZ761607 | MGnify/ENA primary metagenome ERZ761607 (study PRJEB28899, sample SAMN02445080) | bioreactor sludge metagenome | biome: EBPR sludge | place: Australia: Brisbane, Thorneside Wastewater Treatment Plant | collected 2011-06-22 ... | reverse complement strand
AGTTGCAGGTCGTCTTCTACCCCAACTACAACGTCAAGAACGCGCATGCGATCTTTCCCGCGGCGGACCTGTCGGAGCAGATCTCGCTCGCCGGCAAGGAGGCTTCCGGCACCGGCAACATGAAGTTCCAGATGAACGGCGCGCTGACCATCGGCACGCTCGACGGAGCCAATGTCGAGATCCGTGAGCAGGTTGGCGAGGAGAACTTCTTCCTCTTCGGAATGGACGTGCCGCAAGTCAAGGAACTGCGCCGCACCGGCTACCGGCCGCGCGCCTGGTACGAAGCCAATCCACACCTGCAGGAAGTGATCGACCTGATTGCCGGCGGCTTCTTCACCCGTGGCGACCGCGACATCTTCAAGCCGCTCGTCGAAAACCTGCTGCACCACGACGAGTACATGCTGCTGGCTGATTTCCAGTCGTACATCGACTGTCAGGAGCGCGTTTCGGCGAGTTATCTGGACGCTGAACGCTGGTCTCGGATGTCGATCCTCAACGTCGCGCGGTCGGGCTTCTTCTCCTCCGATCGTGCGATCCAGGAGTATTGCGACGAGATCTGGAAGGTGCGGCCGGTGCGTATCGAGCTGAGCGATCTCTCCGGGGACGACCTGCAGTTCAAGCGCGCGGCGGCCGGGGTCGGCTGACGCGTCGCGGGGCGGGCCCGTCGGCGGGGTGCAGGCGCGTACACCGCCGGCCCGGCGCTCCCCCGCCGCTGCGGCGGGCCGGCAGCCCGTTGGCTGCCGGCCCGCTCGCTACCAGCGGCGAATCTTGATGACGTGCGCCATCTTGGTCTGTGGAGAGAGCTCGACGTAAGCGGTCGGGCCACTCCAGCGGTAGCGCTCGTCGGACAGCAGATCGTGTGCCTGGTACTGCTCGCCGGCGTCGATGCCGAAGGTGGCCAGGGGAATGTGCAGCACCGATCCGTGCTTGTGGAAGGGGTCGAGGTTGACGACGCAGACGATGATGTCCGAGCGGTCCTCGGTCATCTTGGCGTAAGCCAGGATCTGCGGGTTGTCCGCGCCCAGGAAGAGAACGTTGTTGTAGGTCTGCAGGGCAGGTGACTCGCGGCGGATCTGGTTGATGCGGGTGATGATGTCGACGATGTTGCCCGGCGCCTTCCAGTCGCGCACCCGGATCTCGTACTTCTCCGAGTCGAGGTACTCCTCCTTGCCCGGAATGGCTTCGTTTTCGCACAGCTCGTAGCCGCTGTAGATGCCGTAAACACTAGACAGCGTCGCCGCCAGGACGGCGCGCATGATGAACGCCGGCCGCCCGCCGAACTGCAGGATCGGCGGCAGGATGTCGGGCGTGTTGGCGAAGAAGTTGCCGGTGAAATACTCCTTCATCTCGCTGCAGGTCAGCTCACTGACGTATTCGGTCAGGTCATGCTTGTGGTTGCGCCAGGTGAAGTAGGTGTAGGACTGGGCGAAACCGACCTTGGCCAGCAGGCGCATCATCTTCGGCTTGGTGAAGGCTTCGGCGAGGAAGATGACCTCCGGATGCTTGCGGTGCACTTCGGCGATCACCCACTCCCAGAACGGTACCGGCTTGGTGTGCGGGTTGTCGACGCGGAACGTGGTGACGCCCTTGTCCACCCAGAAGAGGAAGATCTTCAGCATCTCCTGCCACAGGCCGGCGCGGTCCGTGGTGCCGAAGTTGAGCGGGTAGACGTCCTGGTACTTCTTCGGCGGGTTCTCGGCGTACTTGATCGAACCGTCGGGGCGATGGAAGAACCACTCGGGGTGCTCGGCGACGTACGGATGGTCGGGTGAGCAGTTCATGACGTAGTCGAGGGCGATCTCGATTCCGAGTTCGCGACAGGTGGCGACGAACTGGTCCCAGTCGGCCCAGGTGCCGAGTTGCGGCTCGAGCGCCATGTGCCCGCCGTGTTCGTTGCCGATCGCCCACGGGCTGCCGACGTCGCCCGGAACGGCGACGAGGCTGTTGTTCTTGCCCTTGCGGAAGCTGTGGCCGATCGGATGGATGGGCGGCAGATAGACGACATCGAAGCCCATCGCCTTGATCTCGCGCAGGCGGCGAATGCTGTCCTGCAGCGTGCCATGACGGTAGGGCATGCTGCCCTGCGAGCGGGGAAAGAACTCGTACCAGGCGGCGAAGCGCGTCACCGGGCGATTGACCATGATCGTCAGCGCCGGGCTCAGCTCGTAGCCCTCGCTGCGGTCCGGGCAGCTCGCCATCAGGCTGCGCATGACGGCGCCGACACCGAGGTCGATCGCGCCCTGCTGTTCGCCGACGGCGAGCGCGCTCTCCATCGCCGCCAGCAGGCCGTTGATGCGGGTCCGTTCGGCTGGCGCCGCGAGGGCGGCTGAGGCTTTGATGATCTGCAGACCTTCCAGCAGCTCGCTGTTGAGATCGGCGCCGGGGACGTTCTTCTTGCTGATCTCGTCGACCCATGACAGGTAGTGCTCGGCGTAGGCTTCGATGGTGTACTCCCAGCGGCCGATGGCGCCAACCGTGAAGTCGCCGTACCAGCGGTCGTTGTCGCCCTGGGTCATCGGGCTTTCATGCCACCGCTTCTCGCCGACCCGACGCACCTTGAGTACGGCGGCCAGCTTGTCGTGGCCTTCCTTGTAGATGTCGGCGCTGACGGCGACCTTTTCGCCGACGACACGTTTGATGGGGAAGCGGCCACCTTCGATTCGCGGCTCGACCGCTTCGATGATCACGCGGGGGTAGTTCTCGGGAACCATCATGCTGCTCCTGAATCCAGTGCCGGCCTCGCCGGCTGGGAAAGTCTCAAAACCGGACAGGCGCTGCCTGCCTGTCCATCCAGGCCGGTGGCCGGCATCGCCGCTCACCGGGTCCGGTGCCGGGCCGCGGAACGACCGCTTCGCGGTCCGTCCCGGCGTTGCGCCCGCCCGGAGTGAAGATCATTTCAGCAGCGAATCGTAGAGCTGCTTCGTCTGCTGCGCGATGCTCGTCCAGCTGAAGACGTCACGCGCGCGCTTCTGACCCGCCGCAGCCATAGACTCGGCGAGTTCCGGGTTGTCGAGAATCCTGTTGATCGCTGCCGCCAGGTCGCGTGAGAACAGGTCCGGATTCACCGGTTCGAAGGGGGCGACGTGCAACTGCTCGAGTGGCACCAGGAAGCCGGTGACGCCGTCGATGACGACCTCCTTGATGCCGCCGACGGCACTCGCGACGACGGCCGTGCGGCAGGCCATGGCCTCGAGATTGATGATCCCGAACGGCTCGTAGATCGACGGACAGCAGAAGACGGTGGCGTGCGAGTAAAGCTCGATCGCCTCGGCCTTGCTGACCATTTCCTGGATCCAGATGACGTTGGTGAAGCCCTCCTGCCGGACCCGCTTGACCGCCATCTCCATCTCGTGCAGTACTTCCGGGGTGTCGGCGGCGCCGGCACAGAGGACGACCTGCGCATCGCGGTTGATGTAATGGATCGCGTTGACCAGATGGACGATGCCCTTCTGGCGGGTGATGCGGCCAACGAAGAGGACGATCGGTTTGCCGGGGTCGACGCCATACTTTTCCAGCGCCGTGGTCTCGTCGGTCGGGTGGTACTGGTCGACGTTGATGCCGTTGTAGATCACCGAAATCTTCGCCGGGTCGATGTCGAAATGCTCCAGGATGTCCTGCTTGGTTCCCTCGGAGACGGCGATGACCGCATCGGCCATGCTCAACGAGGTCTTTTCGATCCACGACGACATGTCATAGCCGCAGCCGAGCTGTTCGCGCTTCCACGGCCGCAGCGGTTCAAGCGAATGCACCGTGTGCACCAACGGGATACCGTAGAGGGTTTTCGCCAGGATGCCCCCGAGGTGGGCGTACCACGTGTGCACATGCACAATGTCGGCATCCACCTGTTCGCTGAGCGTCTCGAGATTCGCTTCGAAGGTGTCGAGAGCGCCGCTGAGCTTCTTGTCGACGTGGGCAAAGCTGCCGTTGCCGAACGGGAAGCCCTTGACCCGCACGCCGTCGACCACGGTGTCCTGGTCACCAAAGGAGCGAACTTCGACATGCATCAGTTTCGCCAGTTCTCCAGACAGATACTCGACGTGAACGCCGGCTCCGCCGTAAACGTAGGGAGGGTACTCTCGCGTCAATAGCAGTACTTTCATCGCGCTACTTTCCGTTGTTGATTGGTGGGTTTGGCGCGCCGCCGGCGCGTCGTTGGAAGGCCCTGACATTGTATCGGGAAAGGCAGTTGCCGGCCAGAATCGGCGCTATCTTTGTTGCGGCGCAGCAGGTCCTGGCACGCACGTGGCTGTGGCGCAGCCAGCGCGCGGATGGGCGGCTGCAGGCGACGCGCGCGGTCAGGACGGGTAGAATACGGTCGATGAATCTGCTGGCCATCGAGACTTCCACCGAGTCGGGCTCCATCGCCCTCTGGTGCGACGGCGATCTGCTGCGTCGCAGTTGCCCGGCCGGCGTGGCGCATTCGCAAACCCTGCTGCCGCTGCTCGGCGAGGCCTTGCAGGAAGCCGGACTCGGTCATGGCGATCTGCACGGGATTGCCTTCGCCGCTGGTCCGGGTTCCTTCACCGGCCTGCGCATCGCCTGTGGTGTGGCGCAGGGACTGGCCGTCGCGCACGCCTTGCCGGTCATTGCGGTGGGCACCCTGGAGGCGATGGCGCTGGCCAGCGGCGGCGAGCGGGTGATCGTCCTCCTCGACGCGCGGATGGGTGAGGTCTATCACAGCCGTTTCGTCGCCGGCGTCGAGGCCCTGCCGGTGGGTGTCTGCCACCCCGACGAACTGCCGCTGCCCGATACGCCGGGCTGGCTCGCCTGTGGCAACGGGCTCGCCGCCCATCCCTTGCTGCGGCAGCGCCTGTCGGAGCGGGTATGCGACTGGTTGCCGGATCTGCGCCCCGACGCCGCTGCGGTCGCGCGCTTGGCGGCGCCGCGACTGGCGCGTGGTGAAGGGGTCGATGCGGCGGCGGTGGCGCCGCTCTACGTGCGCAACAAGGTGGCGCTGACGATTGCTGAACGCCTGGCGACGGGGGGAAAGGCTTGAGCGCCGTGCTGCTGCCGCGCGTCGAGATGTTGCCGCTCGGCGATGCCGACATCGACGAGATGGTCGCGATCGAGAACTGCATTTTTCCCTACCCGTGGACGCGCGGCAACTTCGTCGATTCGGTCGCCAGTGGTTACAGCGTCTGGGGTTGCCGTGTCGCTGGCGAGCTGGTCGGCTACTTCGTGCTGATGATCGCCGTCGATGAGGCGCACCTGCTCAACATCAGCGTCGCCGGGAAGCGACAGCGGATGGGCTTCGGTGCCCGTCTGCTGGAGTGCGCGATGAATGGCGCGCGGCAGGCAGGCGCGAGCAGCCTGTTGCTCGAGGTGCGACCGTCCAACCACAGCGCGCTGGCTCTGTATCGACACTTCGGCTTTCGCCAGATCGGCCTGCGACGCGGCTACTACCCGGCGATCGGCGGACGCGAGGACGCGCTCGTGCTGCGGCGCGAGCTGGACAGGATTCTGGCGTGAGTGGCGGCGACCGCCTTCGCACATCGCTGACGCGCCCGCAGATGCTGCGCGAGATGGGGCTGTCGCCGCTCTGGCGGCTGCGCCCGCACGCTTCGCGTCTACCGTCGCAGCCGCTGGAAGGGGTGGCAGCGGCGGTGTCAGACGCTGACCACCTGGCGTCCGGCGGGCCCGCTGTTGCAGTGCCGCCTGGGACTGTGCCGGCAGCCGCTGGCGACCGCGCCGGGGAGATCGCCGGCATGGGGTGGGACGAGTTGCGGCGGAGCGTCGCCGACTGTCGCGCCTGCAGTCTCTGCCAGGCGCGGCGGCAGGCAGTGCTTGGTGTCGGCGACCTCAACGCCGACTGGCTGTTCATCGGCGAAGGCCCCGGGGCCGAGGAAGATGCGCGCGGCGAGCCCTTCGTCGGGCCGGCCGGCAAGCTGCTCGATGCGATGCTGGCAGCGATCGATCTGCAGCGCGGCAACGATGTGTACATTGCCAATGCCGTCAAGTGCCGCCCGCCCGGCAACCGCACCCCCGAGGCGGCGGAGATCGCGGCCTGCGCGCCCTATCTGCGGCGACAGATTGCGCTCCTGCAGCCGCGCCTGATCGTGCTGCTGGGCCGCGCGGCGGCGCATGCCGTGCTCGGTGAGGTCGGCTCGCTCGCCAGCATGCGCGGACAGTCATTCCAGTACAGCCCGCCCGCGGGTGGCGAGAACATCCCGGTGATCGTCAGCTACCATCCTGCCTATCTGCTGCGGACGCTGACCGACAAGGCGCGGGCCTGGGAGGATCTGTGCCGTGCCCGCGCGCTGATGCGCGCCGCCCGGGCCACTTCTGCCGGGCCCGACCCCGGAGTTGGTCAGGGCGTGACGACGACGCCCTAGCTTTCCGCGTAGCGCACCCGCTGCCGTGGCTTGCTTGGCTGCGTCAGGTGGTCGAGCGGCAGGGCGTGCGTCTGCTTGACGGTCTGCAGCGCAATGCTCGTCCGGATGCGGCCGACTCCCGGCAGGCCCAGGAGGCGCTTCATCGTCAGCTCGGCGAAGGCGGCCAGATCGGGAACGACGATGCGCAGCATGTAGTCGGCATCACCGCTGACGGAGTAGCACTCGAGCACTTCCGGAATCGCCGCTACGGCGTCCTCGAACGCGTCGCAGGCCGATTCGCCGGTCGGCTCGAGGCACACCTGCGCGAAGGCCGTGATCGACAGCCCGAGTGCGGCAGGCGCGAGGAGGGCGACGTAACCGGCAATGACTCCGTCTTCCTCCAGGCGCTGGATGCGGCGGCTGATCTGCGAGGGTGACAGACGGATCTGTTCGCCGAGCGTCGCATTGGTGGCGTTTCCCTTTCGCTGCAATGCATCAAGCAGCGAGAGATCGTAACGATCGATGGTAATTTTGGACATGAAGGCGGTCCTGAGTGCAATAAACATGCACAGTATAGGGAAACCATGCGAGTTGGCAAGCGCCGGACTTCGCCTGCCGATGTCGTGCCTGCGCTGCCGGGAACTGCCCGCAGCCGGCAGCCAGTTGGGCGGGAAACGGCTGCTCAGTGTTTGCCGTCGTCGAGATGGATGACGTCGTCGCGCAGGCGCTGGTTCGCTTCATGTCGCCGCTTGACGAGCCACATCGCACCGCTGACGAAAAGGCCGAAGAGGGTGATCACCAGATAGATAGACCACTGCCCGCGGATCATCAGGAAGTAGAGGCCGGTCATCGCCAGGATCGACAGGTTCTCGTTGAAGTTCTGGACGGCGATCGAGTGGCCGGCACCCATCAGGATGTGGCCACGGTGCTGCAGCAGCGCATTCATCGGCACGACGAAGAAGCCCGAGAGGGCGCCGATCAGGATCAGCAGGGGCACCGCCAGCCAGGTATGCTGGACGAAGTTCATGATCAGGACGATGCCGCCCATCGCGATGCCGAGCGGGATGACGCGCACCGACTTGCGCAGAGTGATCATCCGCGCTGCGCCAATTGCGCCGAGCGCCACGCCAATCGCCACCACGCCCTGCAGCATGCTCGATTTCGAGAGATCGAGCTGCAGCGCCGTCTCGGCCCAACTGATGACGATGAACTGGAGGGTGGCGCCGGCACCCCAGAACAGCGTCGTCACCGCCAGAGAAACCTGGCCCAGCCGATCACGCCAGAGGAGCATCAGGCAATGGTTGAACTCGCGCAGCAGGTACCACGGGTTCTTGTGCAGCGCCCGGTGATCGACGCCGGTATCGGGGACGCGGAGATTGAACAGGGCGGCCAGCAGATAGAAGGCGGCGACGAAGCACAGTGCCATTTCGCTGACGGTATCGACCCCGGTATCGATCAGCGGCAGATCCCAGCCGAGCAGCCGCTGCGCCACTTCCGGCTGGATCAGCATGCCACCGATGACGACGCCGAGAATGATTGCGCCGACCGTCAGCCCCTCGATCCAGCCGTTGGCAACCACCAGCAGGCGGTGCGGCAGATACTCGGTCAGGATGCCGTACTTGGCGGGCGAGTAGGCGGCGGCACCAAGCCCGACGACGGCATAGGCAAGCAGGGGATGCACGTCCCAATACATCATGGCGCAGCCGAGAATCTTGATGCCGTTGCTGATGAACATCACGCGCCATTTCGGCATCGAGTCGGCAAACGCGCCGACGAATGCGGCCAGGGCGACATAGGAGACGGTAAAGAAGGTCTTCAGCAGCGGTTCGTAGGCGGCAGGCGCCTGCATCTCGCGCAGCGCCGCGATGGCAACGATCAGCAGCGCGTTGTCGGCCAGCGCCGAAAAGAACTGCGCTGCCATGATGATGTAAAAACCGAAGGGCATCAGATATTATTAATGGAGCCGTTCCTTGAGTGTCCGCCTTATACCATGAACGGCCGCAGTTTGTTAGCCTGTGTGCCGTGGCGCTGCGCGTTTCGCCGTCGCCCGGCGAGCGCGCGCTCGCGGCGCTGGCCGGCAGGGCGGTTTTGTGTTTGAATCAGAGTTGGAGCAGAGAGGGGGATGACCGGTGGCTGATCGTCGATTGCAGGTGTTCCACGCCGTGGCGAAACACCTTTCCTTTACCAAGGCCGGCGAGGCCCTGCACATGACCCAGCCGGCCGTCACCTTCCAGATCAAGCAACTGGAGGAGCGCTTCAACACCCGCCTGTTCGAACGAGGCGGCGCGCGCGTCTCGCTGACTGCGGCCGGCGAGGTGGTCCTCGATTACGCCGAGCGGATCCTCGGTCTGTCGAACGAACTCGACATCCGGATCGCCGAGATGACCGGCCAGATGAGCGGCAGCCTGCTGGTCGGTGCCAGCACGACGATCGCCGAGTTCATGCTGCCGCCGATCCTCGGCGAGTTCAACGTCCGCTACCCGCAGGTCCGCGCCCGCCTGACGGTGGCCAATTCGGACGCGATCAGCAACGCGGTCGCCGCGCATACGCTCGACATCGGGCTCATCGAATCGAAGGCCACCCATCCTGCCCTGCAATGTGAGGTTTGTGGCGACGATGAACTGCAGGTGGTGTGCACGCCGGGTCATCCACTGGCCAGTCGGACCGAGGTCGACGCGCGCAGTCTGCTGGCGCACGACTTCATCGCCCGCGAACCGGGTTCGGGGACGCGCGAGGTGACCGATGATTACCTGCGCGCCTGCGGCATCGATCCTGGGAAGCTGAAGACGCTGATGGAACTCACCAGCCCGGAAGCGCTGAAGGGAGTGGTCGCCACCGGCCTCGGCTGTTCGATCGTCTCGCGCGCCAGTTTCGAGAAGGAAAGGCAGCTCGGGAGCCTCATCGCGATTCCCTTGCGGCCGCCCTTGCGGCGGACCCTGTCGCTGGTCTACCCGAAGGAGCGCTTCCGTTCCCGGGTCGTGCTGACTTTCGTCGACTTTGCCAAGGCGAAGCTGCACGAGCTGACGGCCTGATGCCGCGCCCGATCGAAGCAGACGTCGATCTCGCGGCGCTGCGGTACAACTATCTCCTCGCCCGCCGCCATGCGGCGCGGGGTGGCAGCGCGGCGAAGGCCTGGGCGGTGGTGAAGGCGAATGCCTACGGCCATGGACTGCTGCGCGCCGCGGCGGCGCTTGGCGATGTGGCGGACGGTTTTGCCCTGCTCGACATCGACGAGGCGGTGCGCCTGCGTCAGGCCGGGGTTCGCCAGCCGATCCTCCTTCTCGAGGGCTTCTTCACTGCCACCGACCTGGCTGCCTGCAGCGAGCACGAGCTGAGCGTCGTCATTCACTGCCTCGATCAGTTGCAGATGCTGCGACAGGCGCGATTGCCACGCTGCCCGCCGATCCATCTCAAGCTGAACAGTGGCATGAACCGGCTCGGACTGGTGGCGCGGCAACTGCCGGCTGCGCGCGAACACCTGGCAGCGCTGCTTGGCGATGGCGACGGCGGGCTGACGCTGATGACGCACTTCGCCGAGGCTGACGCCGACGGTGGCGAGGCGTGCATCCGCTGGCAGCTCGAACGCTTTGCCCGCATGCTCGACGACTGGCCGCAGGCCGCCTCCTGGCCCGTCTCGCTCGCCAATTCGGCAGCCATCCTGCGTTACCCGGCCACCGCCCGCGACTGGGTACGCCCGGGAATCATGCTCTATGGCGGCAGCCCCTTTGCCAGCGAGGATGCGCAGAGCCTCGGCCTGCGGCCGGTGATGACCCTGCGCAGCAGCATTCTGGCGGTGCAGGAGATCGCTGCCGGCGAGCGCGTCGGCTATGGCGGTACCTTCGTCGCCGCGCGGCCGACACGCGTCGGCGTCGTTGCCTGCGGCTACGCCGACGGCTATCCGCGGCATGCGCCCGGGGGCACGCCGATCCTTGTCGGCGGGCAGCGGACGCAGACCATCGGGCGGGTGTCGATGGACATGCTGGCCTGCGATCTGACCGACCTGCCCGCTGCCGGGGTTGGCAGTCCGGTCGTTCTGTGGGGCGCGGGCATGCCGGCCGACGAGGTCGCGACGGCTGCCGGCACCATCAGCTACGAGCTGTTCTGTGCGCTTGCCCGGCGCGTGCCCGTGCGCACCGTCTGAGCATGGCACGCGCCGGCGGCAGTCAGCAGAAGAGTCATTTCTCCTGTAGCGAATGCGGCAGCAGCGTTGCCAAGTGGCAGGGGCAGTGCCCGGGCTGTGGTCTGTGGAACACGCTGGTCGAGACCGTCGCCAGCGCTGCTCCGCCTGCCGGGCAACGGCGCTTCGCCAGCCTGGCCGGCCGCAGCGAGGTGCAGACGCTGGCCGACATCGAAGCGCGCGAAGAGGAGCGGCTGCCCACCGGCATCGGCGAGTTCGACCGCGCGCTCGGCGGCGGACTGGTCAGCGGGGGCGTCATCCTGATCGGTGGCGACCCGGGAATCGGCAAGAGCACCCTGCTGCTGCAGGCACTCGCCGGTCTGGCGGCGAAGGAGAACGTTCTCTACGTCAGCGGTGAGGAATCCGGACAACAGATTGCCCTGCGTGCGCGGCGGCTGTCGCTGGCGACCGGCAAGCTGCGGCTGCTGGCCGAGATCAATCTCGAGCAGATCATGGCGACGCTGCAGGCGGCGCGGCCACGGGTGGCGGTGATCGATTCGATCCAGACGCTGTGGTCTGAGCAGCTCAGTTCGGTGCCGGGTTCGGTCGGGCAGGTGCGCGAATGCGCGGCGCAACTGACACGGCTGGCCAAGCAGACCGGGATCACGGTCATCCTCGTCGGGCACGTGACCAAGGAGGGCGCCATTGCCGGGCCGCGGGTGCTCGAGCACATCGTCGACAGCGTGCTCTACTTCGAGGGCGACACGCATTCGAGCTTTCGTCTGATCCGCGCGGTGAAGAACCGCTACGGAGCGGTCAACGAGATCGGCGTCTTCGCCATGACCGACCGCGGTCTGAAGGCGGTGAGCAACCCGTCGGCAATCTTTCTCTCGCAGCACGGCGCCGAGGTCGCCGGGTCATGCGTGCTGGTCACCCAGGAGGGCACGCGGCCGCTGCTCGTCGAGGTGCAGGCACTGGTCGACCAGGCGCACGGCAACCCGCGGCGACTGACGGTCGGCCTCGACGCGCAACGGTTGTCGATGCTGCTGGCGGTCCTGCACCGCCATGCGGGCATCGTCTGCTTCGACCAGGACGTCTTCGTGAACGCCGTCGGCGGCGTCAGGATCAGCGAGCCGGCAGCCGATCTCGCGGTCCTTCTGGCGATCATTTCTTCCCTCAAGAACAAGGCGTTGCCGGAGAAACTCGTGGTGTTCGGCGAGGTTGGTCTGGCGGGCGAGATCCGGCCGGCGGCACGCGGTCAGGAACGCCTGCGTGAAGCCGCGAAGCTCGGCTTCACGCGCGCGCTGGTCCCCGAGGCGAACCGGCCGCGGCAGGCGATTGCCGGCATCGAGGTCATTCCCGTGCGGCGGGTCGAGGAAGCAGCGGGGCGCTTGCGCGAACTCGCATGAGCTGGCGCCCCGGCCGCCATGCGCTGCGGCCGACTGGCGGTGGCCGATGGATCAGCGGCGGCGGTAGAGCAGCCCGACGCCGACGAGGCCGAGCGCGACCAGTGCGAGTCCGTTCGGCTCCGGGATCGAGATCTCGAACGGGTTGTTCGAAGACAGCATGATGCTGCCGCAGGCGATGCATGGGGTCGCCGCGTCGCTCACCACCATGCGGAGCGTCCAGTTGCCGGCAGCGTTGAATAACGGCGCGAAGTCGAAGTCAAGGTCACGCGGTTGCCACTGCCCCGGCACGTTGTTGGGCAGATAGCGCGTACTGCCGAGCGTCGTTCCGTTGAGTTCGAAGCTGAACTCGAGCGGCTCCCTGAGGTTGTTCGAATACCACGGCGAGGGGGGCATCAGGTTGACCGTGAGCTGCAGCGAGTTGACCTCCGTCATCCACGGTACCGCGAAAGACTGGCGAGCCTCCTGGCCGATCGCGTAGTAGCTGCCGTTGAGCCCGCCCGAGCCCGGCGCGGTGAAAACGCCGCTGTAGCTCAGCCCCGCCGATACCGGAGCCGCCAGCGCCAGGGCGGAAGCGAGAAGCGACATCCTGAGCACACTGCCGAACCGCTTGCTGACCATCACCAATCCTCCCGTCGACGTCCCGCAGGCCCGTGCATCTGCCGGACGATCCGTGTCTCTCTGGCTGACCGGCTCACTGCCGGCAGCGGTCTCTGCGACACGTTTCCCACTTCCAGCCCGGCGCCCGAGCAAGCGGCAGGAACCCCATCCTGCGCGACCCGACCGGCCAGACTCCCGTAATCATTGTAGCAGCCACGAGCGTCGCCGGTGCCGCAATCGCGCCGTCGCTGAACTGGAGTATCCTGCAACTGTCAGATTCCCGCGACCTGCGGTGCGGCGGGCATCGGCGGTGGCGCGGCCGCTGTCGACGGCGGCGGGCGGAAGCTGGCCCCCCAGCAAGCGCACCATCGTGCATGCGCCGGCCGCTCGCCGCACCATCGACCATCGGAACCACCGGAAGCCGGCAACGAAGTGCAACTGATCTCCTTTTCCTGGCGCATGCTGCGCCGAGATGCGCGCGGCGGCGAGTTGCGCCTGCTGGCAGCGGCGCTGGCGGTGGCGGTGGCCGCGCTGACCGCGGTCGGCTTCTTCGCCGACCGGGTACGGCAGGCGCTCGACCGCGAGTCGCACCAGTTGCTGGGTGCCGATCTCCTGCTGACCGCCGATCAGCCGTGGCCGGCGAGGGTCGTCGAGGAGGCGCGCGCGCGTGGCTTGCAGGTGGTCGGGACGGTGACCTTTCCGAGCATGGTGACGCACGGCGCGGGGGACGAACTGCGGGCACAACTGGCGGAGATCAAGGCAGTCGCCGCAGGTTATCCGCTGCGCGGCGCGCTGCGTGTCGCACCGGCGCTGAATTCGGTCGACGCGCCGGCCGCGGGAATCCCGCCGCGCGGCACGACCTGGATCGACGAGCGTCTGGCGACGGCGCTGGGCGCCCAGGTCGGCGACCGGATTGCCGTCGGGCAAAGCACGCTGCAGGTTGGCGCGGTGCTGACGCTGGAGCCCGATCGCGGCATCAACTTCTTCAGCGTCGCACCGCGGCTGCTGATGCATCTCGACGATCTGCCGGCGACGGCGCTGCTGCAGGTCGGCAGTCGTGTCGCATACCGCCTGCTGCTGGCCGGCGACCTGCCGCTGGTCAAGCGCTTCCAGCGCGAGATCGAAGGACGGCTGGCGCGCGGGCAGCGGATCGAGGACCCGCAGAACGGGCGGCCAGAGATTCGCAGCGCGCTCGAACGGGCGCAGAAGTTCCTCGGCCTCGCCGCCCTGCTGACGGTGGTTCTGGCAGCCGTTGCGGTGGCGCTTGCCTCCCGCCGTTACGTGCAGCGTCACCTCGACCCTTGCGCCGTGATGCGTTGTCTCGGGGCGACGCAGGCACTGCTGCTGCGTCTGCATCTGGGCCAGTTCGCTGCACTCGGCCTGCTCGCCGCCTTGGCCGGCTGTGTTCTCGGCTACGTCGCGCACTTCGCCCTGCACGCCTGGTTGGCGCAACTGCTGGCGACACCATTACCCCCCCCGGGGCCGCTGCCGGCGCTGCAGGGCATCGCTATTGGTCTGCTGCTGCTCTTCGGCTTCGCCGTGCCGCCCTTGCTGCAGCTCAACCGGGTGCCGACGCTGCGTGTCCTGCGACGCGAACTCGGCAGTCCGCAGGGCGGCACCGTCGCGGGCTATCTGGTCGGTTTTCTCGCGCTCGCCGGACTGATGTTCTGGGTGGCCGGCGAAGTCGAACTCGGCGCCTACGTTCTTGCCGGCTTCAGCCTGGCGATGCTGTTGTTCGCCGTCGCGGCGCGCAGCGCCATCCGGCTGGCGGCGGCGCTGCGCGGTGGCGGCCGTGCGGTTGGCGCGACAGGGATCGGCTGGCGTTACGGGCTGGCGAGCCTGGAGCGGCGCGCCCACGCCAGTGTCGTGCAGATCGTCGCGCTGGCGCTCGGTTTCATGGCGCTGCTGCTGCTGACGGCGGTTCGTGGCGACCTGCTCGATGCCTGGCGGCGGGCGGTGCCGGTGGATGCGCCGAACCGCTTCGTGGTGAACATCCAGCCCGAGCAGGTTGAGCCGGTGCGCGCGGCGTTGCTGGCGCAGGGGGTGTCGACCGAGCTGGCGCCGATGGTGCGCGGGCGCCTGACGCGCATCAACGGGGTCGAGGTCGGCGCCGGCAGCTACACCGACGACCGCGCGCAGCGACTGATCGAGCGCGAGTTCAACCTGTCGATGCGGCCCGACCTGCCTGCCGGCAACAGCCTCGGTGCCGGTCGCTGGTTCCTCCCGAGCGAACTCGCCGGGCAGGCGGACGATGGTGCCGCCTCGGTCGAAGAGGGGCTGGCGCGGACGCTTGGGCTGGTGGTCGGCGACCGCATCGAGTTCGTCGTCGCCGGCGAACGGATCGGCATGAAGATCGTCGGCCTGCGCAAGGTCAATTGGGACACCATGCGCGTCAACTTCTTCGTCCTCGCGCCGCCGGTGTTTCTCGAAGGCTTTCCGGCAAGCTGGATCACCAGTTTTCACCTGTCGCCGGACAGGGCCGACGTGATCAATCGACTGGTGCGTGATTTCCCGAACCTGACCGTGATCGACGTCGCCGCGATCCTGCGTCAACTACAGTCGATCATGGAGCAGGTGGCGCGCGCGGTACAGTTCGTCTTCCTGTTCACGCTCGCTGCAGGAGTCATCGTCCTCTACGCCGCGCTTGCTTCGGCAGCCGAGGAGCGGCGCTACGAGCTGGCGGTCATGCGCGCCCTGGGGGCGCGGCGAGACCAGTTGCGGCGTGCATTGCTCGCCGAGTTCGCCGCCATCGGCGCCTTTGCCGGGCTGATCGCCGCCCTCGGGGCGATCGCCGTCGGACAGTTCCTGGCGCAGCAGGTGTTCCGCTTCGAAGTGGCGATCAACCTCTGGCTGCTGCCGCTGGCGATCGGCGGCGGTGCCCTGCTGGTCACCGCCGCCGGCTGGTTCGCTGCCGCGCGCCTGCTGCAGAGCGCGCCGCTGGAGGCGCTGCGCGCCGGCAGCAGCTAGCGGCAGTGCGGCATCCGGGATGCTGTGGACGCGTCGCAGGGCTGCCGCTGACGAACGGGCATCCGGTATCATGTCGGTTGTGACGGTTGCGCGGGCAGACGATCGCTGCCGCGTTCCGCCTCGTTTGTCGAACCATTCCGAGGGGAGGGGAGTTGCGCCATGACCGAGAAGACACTGCTGGTATTGCGGCACGGAAAGTCTGACTGGAGCACCGGTCACGAGGATTTTCACCGACCGCTGGTCGATCGCGGCCGGCTGGGCAGTCAGAAGATGGGTGCCTGGATCAAGCACCACAAGCTGGTTCCGGATGTCGTCGTCAGCTCGATGGCCGAACGCGCCCGTGCGACGACGGTGGCTGCGTGCAAGGCGATGGGGCTGCCGCTGAAGACGGTGCGCTGGGACGAGCGGCTTTACGCGGCGCCGGTCGAGGATCTACTGGCGGCGCTCGCCGACTGTCCGAAGAGTGCGCGGCGGGTGATGGTCGTCGGACACAATCCGGGGCTCGAGGATCTGGTGGCGTATCTGAGCTGCGAGCAGCTCGCGATTCCGGACGACGGCAAGGTGCTGCCGACCTCGGCGCTGGCGCGGCTGGAGATGGTCGAGAGCTGGTCGGACCTGAGGCGCGGCTGTGGTCGCCTGATCTCGCTGACGCGACCGGGTCAGGTACCCGAACTGCCCGTGACCGAAGTCGCCGATGAAGCCGATCTGGGACCGGTGCCGGATTACTTCTTCACCCAGTCGGCGGTCCTGCCGTACCGGCGGCTCGATGGCCGGCTCGAGATCATGCTGATCGCCTCGCGCAAGGGCACCCGCTGGGTCGTTCCGAAGGGCGTCAAGGAGCAGGAACTGTCGCTGCGCGATTCCGCCGCCAAGGAGGCGCTCGAGGAAGGCGGCGTGCGGGGCAACATCGCTGCGGAGGCGATCGGCCACTACGAGTACAAGAAGTGGGGCGGCGTCTGCGAGGTCACCGTCTTCCCGATGGAAGTGACCGAGAGCATTCCCGAAGAGGAATGGGAAGAGAGTCACCGCGAACGGCGCTGGGTCGAGCCGAAGGAGGCAAGACGCCTGCTCGACGAACGCGCGCTGCAGAAGATGGTCGGCAAACTCGAAAAGGGCGTCGGCAAGGGCTGACGCGGCGCCCGTGCGACGGCTAGCGGCCGATGTCTTCCTCGGCCAGCCAGGCCTCGATTTCGAGATAGTCCCTGGCGTTCTGGCGGATGACGAGGAAGAAGACCAGTGCCAGCGCCAGCGCGAAGAGCAGCAGCGGGAGTTCCTGCCAGCCCGGGGCCACAAACAGTTGCTCAGTCATCGTCTCCTCCGGTCATCGTCGGGCTGCCCGCCGCCAGCGGCAGCCGGCACCCAGTCCTCGGACCGCCGCTCGTCGCCGGTGGTTCCCTTGCCGGGTGGGGGGTCCCGGGGGCACCGCCGACAGGCCACCTGCGGCGGCCTGTCGGCGGTGGCTCCCCGCTGGACTCAGATCACCCGCACGCGGATCACGTGCGCCACTGCGCGGATGGCGTCGATCACCGCGGTATCCGGCTCGCTTTCGACGTCCATGAGGTTGAACGCGAGTTCGCCACGGCTCTTGTTCACCATGTCGACCACATTCACCTTGTGGTTCGCCAGGATCGACAGCACATGGCCGAGGACGCCCGCGACGTTCTCGTTGGCGAAGGTTATGCGCACCGTTCCGGGGCTTCGCTCCATGGCGATCTTCGGATAGTTCACCGAGTTGGTGATGTTGCCGTTCTCGAGATAATCGACGAGTTGGTCGGCGGCCATCACCGCGCAGTTTTCCTCGGATTCCTCGGTGCTGGCGCCGATGTGCGGCATGGCGATGATCTTCGGGTTGCCGAGCAACGCCGGCTCGGGGAAGTCGCAGACATACTTGCCAAGCCGGCCGGCGTCGAGGCCGCGCAGCACCGCTGCCGCATCGACGATCGCGTCGCGGGCGAAGTTGAGCAGGACCGCACCCGGCTTGATCACCGCCAGCGTATCGTCGTTGATCATGTGTCGCGTCGTGTCGACCGCCGGCACATGCAGCGAGACGTAGTCGGAGCGGGCGAGGAGCGACTGCAGGTTCTCCATCCGGCTGACTTCGTTCGACAGCCTCCACGCCGCGTCGATCGACAGCACCGGGTCGAAACCGACGACCGTCATGCCCATCGCCAGAGCCATGTCGGCGACCATCGAGCCGATGGCGCCGAGGCCGACGATGCCGAGCGTCTTGCCGCGCAGCTCACTGCCGGCGAAGCGCGACTTCGCCTTTTCCACCAGCGGCGACATCTCGGCCGCATCCTTGATCGCCGACAGCGACTGGACATAGTCCATGCCGTCGATGATGCCGCGCGCGCTGAGCAGCATGCCGGCCATCACCAGTTCCTTGACGGCGTTGGCGTTGGCGCCGGGGGTGTTGAAGACGACGATCCCCTGCTTGCCGTACTCGGCAACCGGTACGTTATTGACGCCAGCGCCGGCGCGGGCGACGGCGACGAGGGTGGCGGGGACCTCGATTCCCTGCAGCTTCTGGCTGCGCAGGAGGAAGGCATCGGGATGGGCGATGTCGCTTCCAACTTCGTACGACTTGCGAGGAAAACGCTCCAGACCCTTGATTGAAATCTGGTTATAGGTTCTGACCTTGTACATGGCTATATGACCCGAAGGTGGTTGGTGAGGCGATGCCTGGCCGTGCCAGGAGAAATCATGCGGCGACCTGTTCGTACGCCCAGGCCAGCCAGGGCATCAGCGCCTGCAGGTCGGCGCTCTCGATCGTCGCGCCGCACCAGATGCGGATTCCTGCCGGCGCATCCTTGTAGGAACCGATGTCGCAAGCGACGCCTTCGGCTTCCAGCAGCTTGACCATCTTCTTCACCTGCTCGGCCGCCAGCGTGACGCTCAGGCAGACGCTGGTATTGGAGCGCGTTGCCGGGTCACGGGCGAGGAAGGAGATCCAGTCGTTGGCGGCGACGAAGTCGGCGATGACGCCGAGGTTGGCCTCGCTGCGCGCAATCGCCGCACCGACCCCGCCGATGCTCTCGATCCACTGCAGCGCGTCGAGGTAATCGGCGACGCAGAGCATCGACGGCGTGTTGATCGTCTCGCCGCGGAAGATTCCCTCGCTCAGCTTGCCGCCCGAGGTCAGGCGGAAGACCTTCGGCAGCGGCCACGGCGGCGAGTAGCTCTCGAGCCGGGCGACCGCGCGCGGGCCGAGGATCAGCATGCCGTGCGCACCTTCGCCACCGAGGACCTTCTGCCACGAGAAGGTCACGACGTCCAGCTTCTCCCACGGCAGATCCATTGCGAAGACGGCCGATGTCGCGTCGCAGATCGTCAGCCCGGCACGATCGTCGGCGATCCAGTCGCCGTTTGGCACCTTCACACCCGAGGTGGTCCCATTCCAGGTGAAGACGACGTCGTTGTCGAAGTTGACCTGCGACAGATCGACGATGTCGCCGTAGTCGGCCTTGAGGACGCGCGCGTCGGCGAGTTTCAGCTGCTTGACGACATCGGTGGCCCAGCCCGCGCCGAAGGACTCCCAGGCGAGGACGTCGACGCCACGCTGACCGAGCAGCGACCACATCGCCATCTCCACCGCGCCGGTATCCGAACCCGGCACGACACCCACCCGATAGCCCTCCGGCAGCCCGAGGATGCGGGCCGTCTCGCTGCAGGCGAGGCCAAGTGCTTTCTTGCCCAGTGCCGAGCGATGCGAGCGGCCCAGCGTGTCGAGCTGCAGCGCGCTGACGTCATGACCGGGGCGTTTGCTGCACGGTCCCGACGAGAAATTGGGATTGCGGGGTTTGACTGTGGGTTGCATGGTTGCCTCTGTCTCGGAAAAGGGAAAGCAGGGTTGGCGCTTCCGCGAGGGTCCACGGACCTCCGGGAAACAAGCATGGGATTGTAGCAGAGAGTGTTTTTCGCGGCAGCACGCAGCCGTCCGCAACGGGCATTCGTGGCCGCCAGTGGGCGCGCCGCTGCCGTGATGGCGGTCGCTTCGCCTGGCGCCGCCTGTCAGGCTGTGGCATCCTTGGTGGCTCAGCGCAGCTGGCGGCGGACGAGGATGAAGCGAAAGAGGGCAGTTGGCACAACCCGGGTGGATGGTCGCCGCGACGACTCAGTGGTCTGCCCGTGCGGCAGCCAGCGTCCGTATGGCGGATGCTGTGCTCCCCTGCACGACGGCGTCGCCACCGCTGCCGACGCGGTAGCGCTGATGCGCTCGCGCTACAGCGCCTACGTCCGCGGCCGCAAGGACTACCTGCTGGCGACTTGGCACCCGTCGACGCGGCCACCTGGGCTCGACGACGCTGCCGCGACGCGCTGGCTCGACCTGCAGATCCGGAATCACTCGCCGGCAGGGCCGGATGCCGCGACCGTCGAGTTCGTCGCCCGCTATCGCGTCGCCGGGCGCGGCGGACGCTTGCACGAGATCAGTCGATTCGTCCGCGAGGAGGGTCGCTGGCATTACCTCGACGGCGAGTTTCCCGATGTCGGCGCTGACGGCAATGCGGCGCCGGCTGCTGCCGGTGGCCCGTAGTCGTGCCGGCGTCGGGCGACCGGGCGATGCTGCCGATCCTCTTCCGTGACGAACACCTGGTGGCGATCGACAAGCCGGCCGGGTTGCTGGTGCATCGCACCGCGCTCGACGCGCACGAGCGCCGCTTCGCCCTGCAGATGCTGCGCGACCAGCTCGGCTGCCACGTTTACGCCATCCACCGGCTCGACCGCGGCACCTCGGGCGTCCTCCTGTTCGCGCTGAGCAGCGAGGTGGCGCGGGTGATGAGCAGGATGTTCGAGCAGCGACGGGTCGACAAGCGCTATCTCGCGGTCGTGCGCGGGCATCCGCCGCTGCAGGGCGAGATCGACCATCCGTTGCGCCGCTGCTTCGGCGACGACGAGGCCGACGGCGAAGCGGCCACCCCGACCGCCCAGCAGGCCATCACCCGTTATCGTCAACTCGCCACGATCGAGCTTCCCTACGCCGTCGACCCCTATCCGCGCAGCCGCTACGCGCTGCTCGAGCTGACGCCGCTGAGTGGTCGCCGTCACCAGTTGCGTCGCCACTTGAAACACATCGCGCATCCGATCATCGGCGACACGACCTATGGCAAGTCGGCGCACAACCGCCTTTTTCGCTCGCGGCTGGGCTGCCAGAGAATGTTGCTGGCGTGCACCGAGCTGCGCTTCGCGCACCCGGTCAGCGGCCTGCCGCTGACCGTCGTGGCACCGCTGGCCGGCGAGTTCCTGCGCCTCGTCGAGCGGCTGCAGTGGGCAGCGACGCTGCCGCCGGAATGGCTGCCGGCCGGAGTGGCGACCGCCGATGGCTGACGTCGAAGAGTCGCTGCTGGCAGGGGTTCCACTGCTGCTCGTGCGGCCGTCCGGCAGCGTTCGCGCGTTGCCGACGGTGCTCTGGGTGCACGGCTACGGCGCCAGCAAGGAGACGCACCTTGCCGAACTGCACCGCCTTGCCGACCGCGGGCTGCTGGCCGTCGGCATCGATGCCGTCGCGCACGGCCGGCGGCGCCCTGCCGGTTTCGAACACCGGGTCACCGGCTCGCCAGGAGAGAACGCGGCAATCTTCCGGCAGATCGTCGGCGACACCGTTGCCGGCCTGCCGCGGCTCGTCGACCAACTGCTCGAACTCGGTCTGAGCGAGCCGGGCCGGCTCGCCATTGCCGGCGTCTCGATGGGCGGCTGCATCGTCTATGGCGCCGTCGCCGCCGATCGCCGTTACGCCGCGGCCGTGGCGCTGCTCGGTTCGCCCGCATGGACGCGGCCCGAAGACGACGGCGCCTGGCTCGACGCCTTCCACCCGACGGCGCTGCTGTCGATCACTGCCGCCCGCGACAGCGTCGTGCCGCCCGCCGCGGCGCGCGCGCTGCACGCGCGGCTCGCCGGCCGCTACCGTCTGCAGCCAGAACGGCTGCGCTACCGCGAGCTGGCGGGTGCGCCACACCTGATGCCGGCCGCGGACTGGGCGACGGCTACCGCCCACGCTGCGGATTGGCTGACGCGTTTTCTGCCGTGACCGCCGTCTGCGGTGGCGGTAGCCCGGCCAACCGCTGGCGCCGTCATCGGGCCCGACGATCCGGCGCGCCGCGTGCGCGGCGGGGCACCGCCCAAGTGCCGGTTGCGGACCGAGCCACCGGTCAACGGTTTACGATGCCGGCGGGCTGCCTGTCAGCCCCGGCTCGCAGCCCGCCGCCGGTGCCTCTCACTGTGGATTGCCCTCGACCCGGCTGACCGATACGCCGGCCGACGCCGGCCGGGCTTCCTCGGCTTCCAGCCCGGCGATCACCTCGCCGGCAATGCGGTAGGACTTGCCACGAAAAAGGGCGATGACCTTGCCGTTGTGGTTGCGGATCGTCGTGTCGTAAACGCCGGTGCGCCCCGCGCGCGAGCGCTCCTCGCACTCGGCCTCGAGAACCTCGCCCTCCGCCGCCGGCGCGAGGAAATCGATGTGGCACGCCGAGGCGACCGTGTTGCGGTTGTAGGCGTTGCAGGCGTAGGCGAACGCCGAGTCGGCAAGGGTGAACAGATAGCCGCCATGGCAGATGTGATGGCCGTTGACCATGTCCGGCCGGACGACCATCGACATTCGCGAGTAACCGGGGCGAACGCTGATGATCTGCAGGCCGATCAGCCGGCTGGCCGCGTCGCGGCTGTACATCGCCTCGGCGGTCAGCTCGGCGAGACGGGCGGCGGCCTGCGATTCATGGGCGCCTGTATTCTTGGGCATGACTTGTCCTTTGGGCAGAGACTCCCGCCCGGCCGAGGTTCCGCGCCAGCCCCCGGGGTGACCGTGCAGGATGCGCGCCTGCTGCCTGCGCACATCCGGTTTGGTGTTCCCCGGGCCTTCTGCTAGAATTCCCGGCCTTCCGGAGAGATGGATGAGTGGTTTAAGTCGCACGCCTGGAAAGCGTGTTTAGGATAATATCCTAACGCGGGTTCGAATCCCGCTCTCTCCGCCAGGATATAGTTACAATCTGCTGATTTATAAGAAAAGCAGAAATATTTCTGCCTCCTGGCCAACAATCGGACCCACAACTCCACATCCTTCAAGGAGTTCTCTCCGAAGCAACATGGTTGGACCGTCGATGGTGTCTGCAGCCTGCTCGGGAAAGTGACCGCGGTCGGAGGAGGCGCAGTTCGCTCAGTCAGGAGGTCATCCTTTGGTTCGATGGGTTGCGGCGCCTTCCGGCCAGCGAGTCTGACGTCGACCTGCGGCTGGCACGTGTCCGCGCGACTGCCGCGCGCGAGTCGTCTGCCCGTGCTCGAGGAGCGCCCCGAGGCTGAGATCCTCGGGCTTGGTGTGGACGGACTGCCGTGCTGACGATGGTCGTCGACTGCTTGGTATTGGTCGCCATCCTGTTGGGCGAGCCGGAGTGCGACGCGTTGGCTCTCGCGCTCGCCGGAGCGGCAGTGCCGGTGATCTGCGCACCGAACTGGCTGGAGGCGACGATGGTGATCTCAGCCCGGTGCGGCCGCTCGGGTGTGCAGGCGTTGGGCGATCTGCTCGGCGTCGCCGAGGTGCAGGTCGAAGCCGCTGACGCCGACTTGGTGCAAACAGCCTTCGACTCCTGACAACGCTTCGGCAAAGAGCGCCATCCCGCCGGCTTGAACTTCGGCGACTGTCTTGCCTACGCCTTGACCACTCGCCGGGGTGATGTGCCGCTTTTCACGGGCCACGGTCTTTCGCAAACCGACATCAGGCGGGCTCCTGATCAGCCGTGACCGTCAGCTGCCCGCATTGCGCGCTGCAGCAAACGCGGGGTGCAAAGGGTCTTCAGACTGGCGAAGGTGTCGCGGCACTGGCGGCCGAGGTCGCTGCGGGTACTGCCGCTGATTCTTGCGCGCCTTGACGTAGCCCCGGATGTCGGTCTCGCCAAGGGAGGCGGTCCTGCCGCAAGCGGCGACCGTCGGCTTCAGACGACGAGTCTCAGATCGAAGACCCGTTCGATCAGCCATAGGCTGGCGAGGAGAATCACCAGCAGCGAGCCGCCGGCCAGGATGCCCTGACGATAGATCCAATGGTTGCGCAGGATCCATGCAACGGGGAGGAAAGCGGCAACCACGGCGAGTTGTCCGAGTTCAACGCCGAGGTTGAACGCCACGAGGGCGAGCAGCAAGGCGTCGTGCGGCAATCCGAGGTCCGCCAGCACGCTGGCGAAGCCGAAGCCGTGGATCAGCCCGAAGGCGAAGGCAAGCAGCCAGCGACTGGCTCCGGCGATGACGACGAGGTTGTTGAGCGCCGCGACAATGACCGACGCGGCGATCGCCGACTCGATCCAGCGCGATGGCAGCTGCACGACGTCCAGTGCCGCCAGCGACAGGGTGATCGAGTGGGCGAGCGTGAAGGCGCTGACGACCTTGACGACGTCCCACAAAGCGTTCCGGAAGCATTCGGCACCGGTCCAGCTACGGTCGACGCGGATCAGCACTGCCGGCAGGAGCAGCGATATGAGAAACAGCAGGTGATCGAAGCCGACCCAGATGTGCCAGACACCGTGCGCCGCGTAGTCGATCAACTGGCCTATGGGGTTGGCTTCGGCGACTTCAATGCGTTGCACGGGCGCGTCGGCGCTGAAGATCGCCGTACGGGTCTCGTTGCCGTCCTCGAGACGCAGCAGGCCGCGGTGCTGCGGGTCGATATCGAAGAACAGTCGATAGCCGGCAGTCAGCACGCTGGCCGGGCCCGGGCACGTGGCCACGAAGCGGAGGACGGCGTACGAGCCGTCGCTGTGGTCGTCGACCAGATGCGCGACCACCCGCGTCGGACACGACTGGCCGTCGGCGGACAAGGCGAGCCTCGCCAGCGCGTAGCTGGCGATGTCGGCGTGATGACCGCGCAGCTCGCGCCAGGTGATCGCTCCGTCCTGGTCGTCGTCGAGGCCGATCGCGTAATCGAGGTCGCGCAGTGCGATGTCCCACTGACCGTCGATCGCGGTGTCGCCGACACGCAGGCTGAGGTAGCTGTCACTCGGCTTGTGTGCCAGTGCCGGCTGCGTGGCCAACAGCGTCAGCAGCAGCGTCAGCAGCCAGGCAAGTCTTCTTCGCAGCCGGCTCGCCGGCCTGTTGTCCTGGGCCATGGTCGTGTCCTATCGCAGCAGGCGGTTGATCACGACGTCTTCCGTTCGCGAGCGTGCGAGCCATTGGCGTACGCTCTCCACGGTCGCCACATCGTTGCTTGCCCGAGCCGTCTCGAGGAGGAGTCGCAGGTCGGGGACTTCCTTCTGCACGGCCCAGTTGTCGCGGGCCAATGCCAGCGCCGTCTGGTTGTCGCCCAGGAGTTCGCGCGTGAAGCGCGCCTCCTCGCGCAGATGCACACGGTCGCCGCGCAGGCGGCTGGCGGCGAAGCGTGCCCGCAACTGCTCGACTGCCGGTGCGAGATCGGGCGAGTTCAGCGCCTTCAACGCCAGGGCATGACGCAGCAGCAAGGCGTCGGTGCGCTGCTGGCGGGCGAGGAGTTTGACCACCTGCGCCGGCCGCTGCTGGTCAAGCAGCCAGTCGGCATAGGCGGTGAGCAGGTAATGATCGGATGGGTCGATCGCCAGCGCTTCGCGAAAGTGTTCCTCGGCGGCATCGTTCAGGCCGGCACGCGCCGTCATTTCGGCGAGTATCGAAAGCACCCAGGCCCTGACCTCGGGCTTCGCTTCGGGCTGCCGCGCGAGCAGGGCGGCGAGCGCATCATGACTCTCGCGCAAACGCCCCGTGACGCTGGCCAGTCCGTAGGTACACGCGGCCCAGATGACCTCCGGTGCCAGGCGGCGAAGCGCGGCGCACTCATTGGCGGCGGCGTCGAACGCGCCTTGCACCTGCAGAATCGTCGCGCGCGTGAGGCGTGCCTGTCCGTCGCGCGGGTCGCGGCGCAGCAGGATCGCCAGGTCCGCCAGGGCGGCGTCGAAATCGTGCGTGCGCTGACGCAAGGTCGCCCGCACCAACAACACCTCGGCCGGCGGTTCGGCCTGCTCCCACCACTTGGCCAACGCAGCCTGGGCGTAGCCGGCAAAACGCGGATCGCCCTTGACCCGCCCCAGTTCGGTGTAGCGACGCGCGAGCGCAACGGCGAGATCGAGCCGCTCCGGCTGGCGCGCGAGTTCCGAACGCAGCGCACGCAACTCGCGGGCGCCGGGATCGCTCGGTACGAGCGGCAGACGCTCGAGGACCTGTTCGTCGGCGGTGGGGACGTAGGGCACGGCCGCCACGTTCGCGGTCATGAGCCAGCAGCTTGCCGCCAGCGCCAGGCCGGGGAAGGGGGGTTTCCAACGCTTCATTCTGATCCTCGAGCCTGAGGAAGGGCCGGCAGCGACACCGGCTGCCGGCCCTTGCCCTGATGCCGTTTCTTTCGGCATCAGGGCGATCCTGCTGCTCCTAGTTGGTGGGGCACTCGTCCACCGGACGGAACGGCGAGGTCGGAGTGACACAACCGCTGCTGCCGGGGTTCTGGTGACGGCTGTTGCGTCCGCTGTTGGCGAAGGCCACGTAGGGGAAGGTTTCCTGGTAGGCGACATCGTTGCTGTTGGCGCCGTCGCCGATGCGGTTGTTGGGGAAGATGTTGAACGCCGGGTTGAGCACGCCAACCACGACTCGGGCGGCGATGTCGGTCACGTCGTCCGAGACGCGGCGGCCGTTGGGGAAGCCGCCGAAGTCACCGGCCAGCGCGCCCAGTCGCTTGCGGCTGCCTGCTGCGGTGGGTGGGATGCCGGTGTTGAGCCGCAGCAGGTCGGCGACCGGCCCCGCTTGTGCGGCACTGCAGCCGGGACAGATCGGCGCGGCGTAGGTCACCAGCGGCAACAGGTCGAGGCGCGGCGGCGTCGGGATGGGCACTCCGCCACCGTAGGCGGCATTGAGTACGCGCGCGAGGAGTGGATCGAGAAGCTGGCTCGCGAACTGGCTGTCGTTCTTCGGCTCGGACATGCTGAACTTGTCCTTGTCGCCGGTGCCGATCAGCAACTCGTTGATCAGCGGGTTGCCCATGCGCTGAATCTGGACGAAATTGGTCGACAGCGACGCTTTGCCGCCAGGAGTCGTCGGCTGCACCTTCATGCGTGGCCGCGACGTCGTCGCGTAGGTCCCGATCACCGCTTTCGCGTCGGTCGCCGGATGCCGTGCGCCATCGCTCGTCAGCAGGCTGATCGGCAGTTCGATGGCGATGCTGTTGACGTTGTAGCCGGCAACCGCATCGGATGCGAAGTTGGCGCTGTCCAATCCGTCCTGATCGTCGCTCAGGACCGCCGGGACGCCCGTGGCGAAGGCGCTGGGCCGGAAGTTCAGGGTATCGAAGGCCGCCCCCAGATCGATGTAGAAGGGGTCGTCGACGGTCCCGGCGAAGACCTTGACGCCGCTGCCGAGATCGTGGATTCCCTGCCGCGCGAGGTTCGCATAGTCGGGCATGGTGCGCGGGCCGACATTGGCCGGCACGGCGAAGAGCTTCCGGCTGCCGCTGGTCAGAATGGTCTGCCAGACGCCGCTGACCTTCTTCTGGATCGTCACGGTGTAGGTCTGGCGCAGACTCAACCCCGCAGCCCCCGGGCCGTCGAGCGCGCTGATCGCCGGTGGGACGATCGGCGTTCCCGGCGGCACCGGTGCCGGCGAGTTGGTCGGCGCACTGATGCCGCCGCCGGCGCCGACGAAGCCGGTAAACACCCCGGGCGCGCGGATTTCGGTCTGGAAGCGGAAGACCACCTTGAGGTCTTCGTCGCCGTCGAAATTGTTGTCCACCTTCATTTCGTAGGCGACCTCCGGGTCGAAGGGGTGGTAATTGGGGCCGTTGGCCGGTTCGAGCAGCGGGTCGGTGTTGAGGATCATCGTCACCTTGCTCGGATCGTCGTAACTGACAAAGGCGAACCAGTCGGTGATGTCGGCCTTGTGGTCGAGGGCGGTCAGCGGTGCCTCGCGGTGGTTGGCGGCGAGTGCATCGGCAACAGGCAGGACGGCACACGCCGTCGCCAACAGCAGGGCCAGCAGCGAACGGTGGTTGGCTGGAGCAGCGGACTTCAGGTTCATGTTCATTCTCCCGGTTTGGTCGGTGTCGATACGGCGCGGCTGGAAACTGCTGCCGTCCCGGCATCACTGGATACGCGCCCAATGCGGCGACGGATGCGCTGGACGCCGAGCAGCGCCAGTCCGAGCGAGAAGAGGGCGGTGGCGCCGGGTTCGGGGACGGCGACTGGCAAACCCGCAACCGGATCGGTGACGGTTGCGATCTGGATCACCGCGCCGGGGGCGTGATCGACGATCAACAGTGCGCTCTCCACCGGCACCGGACCGCCCGGGAAAGCGACGGGATCGGTCGTCAGCAACGGGAAGCTGGTACCCGGGTCGAGCAGTACCAGCGACAGTCGATCCGGCGTACCGCCGGCGAAGTTGCTGGTGAACGTCAAGTCGAACGACAGTCTGCTGCCCAGGATGACGTGCTGGAGAAACTGACCCAGACCGAGCGTCTCGTTGATCGTGTACGGGGGGCCGCCGGTGCAGCCGACGCTGCAATCGCTCGCTACCAGTGTTCCGTCCGTGGTGATCGGCCCTATGGTTGCAGAGTTGTTGCCCGTCAAGTCGCCGTCGAGCAGTGAAAACTCGAGCAGAGCCGCAACGCCATGCAGCGACGAAGTGTCAAGGGTGATCGGAACGGCAATGGCGTGGTTGTGAACGCCGCCAAGGCAGACGGCGCCCGCCAACGCGGCCGCAGCCAGGAAGCGCCTGGAGCGCGGTCGCGGTCGCGGCTGCGGCACGCAGTGGCTCGTGCCGGTGGCAGCGTGTTTGGGATTCGAATTGCGACAGGTCATGGATGGCCCTCCTCCTGCTGACAGTTGTTCCAATGGATGCATGGAAGCCTCCCGTGCGCGCCTGCTGCGTGCCCTCGTTTGGCTTGCATTCTGGTCTGCTTCGGCACGATGCCAGGCGACTGCGTTGTCGGATGACCCGTACAGCAAGCAGTACGCAGGAACTGCGCTGGCGGATGCATGGATCAGGATGCGCTGGCCGAGCGACAGCGCAGGTGGCGTCACGGACAGCGCGGCGCGCACGGTCACGGTGCATGGGTCGAACCAACTGCCGAACGTCAGCCTGAGCCGTCCGGTTGCCAACCAGGGCTTCGCCGCTCCGGCGAACATCTCGCTCGCCGCGATGGCGAGCGACGCGGCTGGCAATATCGCCAGGGTCAAATTGTTCCAGGGCAGCACCTTGGTTGGCAGCGCGACCGTTTCGCCTGACGATGTCGCCTGGAACGACGTTCCGACCGGTAGGAGCATCCTCACCGCGAAGGCCACCGCCGATCTCCGGGCGACGCGCAGCAGTGCCGCTGTCCCGATCACGGCGACCGGCGGCCGACGGACCATCCTCTACCTGCACGGCGATCATCTCGGCACCCGCCGCGTGGCGACCAACAAGGCCAACATCGTCGTCTATCTGGCCAGCGGCTTCCGCGCAAGCTTCCAGTGCGCCGCCAAAGTCAGTCTCGGGATCAACCTGGCGATCTTCCTCGCCATCGTCGCCTGGATCCTGGGGACCGGCTATCGCCTGAACCGCTGGCCGAGAAAAAACTGGACAAACGTACAGTATCGCGCTATCCTTCGCCCGGCTGTCGCAGCTTGCGATCGATTCATTCCGACGAAGGAGTGCGCGCGCATGAATGCCATCCACACGTGGTTCGAACAGGTTGCTGGCGTGACACGCGGCGAGCGCGCCCGCTGCGTCCTCGCGCAGCAGGTCCAAGCCGCGCGCGGGCTCGATGTCGCTGCCTTGCAGAAGCCCGAATGCTGGCGGCGGAAGGCGAGCGTCTTCAGCGCCCAGGGTCAGTGAGGAAACACTGACGTGTGCCCGTCCGCGCGCACCCATCTTGGCCGTGACGCGGTGCCGGGCGCCGATGGCGTGGCTCGTGTCGCCCGTTGATGAAACGCTCTTTCCGAAGGAGGGGGTGGCGATGAGCAAGACCATGCAGGTTGGTGAGCGTTCGCCGGCAGCGGACGTGCTCACTTCTCGGCACAGCTATCCTATACTGCGCTGGGAGGTGCAGACGGGACCGCAGCCCGGTGGCTGGACCGCAGCCCGGTATCGGCCGGGAAGTCTCGCGGCGCGTCGTGGTCGGTGCGACGAACGATCGTCGTCGGCGAGAGGGTAGACCGCGTGCAGTGCGTGATTGTTGGGGGAGGGACGGGAATGGAAGAACCTCGCGTTTCAGGATGGCTGCCGAAAGTCGTCGTCCTGCTGCTCTCGCTCGTCGTCGGTGCCGCATTTGTCCGGCCGAGCGAAGCGGCGACCTGTAGCTACACCAACTTCCCGATTGGTGTCGAGTTCAGTGCCCAGGATGGACCTGACGGCGATGGCAGGTATCGGTACGCGATGATGTCGCCACGCTGCGGCGCGAGCGGTCAGGTTGTAGACGGATCGGTGGCCGGCGGGGGAGCCACGGACGTCGGTTACCATCGGCCGGAAGAGCTTCTGTCAGCGCTTCGCCGCACGTTTGGCAGTTCGTTTGCCGAAAGCAGGGTGTTCGTCGATAGCTGTCGGCTGAACCTGATCTTCGTCAATCGCCGCTATCCGGCCTCCCACAGCATCGCTGGACAACCCATGGCGGCCTACCCGGACGGCACCGGTGCGACCGTCTATGAGCACGTCTTCCCAGCGCCAATCCTGCTGCCGCTCGGCGCAAGCGTCGTGCCTCCCGCGCACTGCGGCTGTACCGGCGGCCTCGCCCGCTCCGCCGGTGCGACCGTTTGCAGCGTACCGGTGGCGGTCAAGGCTCCCGACCTGTGCATCGGCAACCCCACCGTCCCGGGCCACGGCTGCAAGATCCAGCGCGAAACCGATTACCGCTTCGCCGGCGTCTCGCCGCTGAGCTTCCAGCGCTACTACTCGAGCCAAAGCCCGTACCATGCGCGCAGCGGTGCCCAGAGCAGCCTCGGCAGTCGCTGGCGGCACAACCACGACGTCCGGCTCAACCCGGCCGCAGCTCCGAACCGCGTCCTTCTGCTGCGTGGCGACGGCCAGATCCTCCATTTCCATCCCAAGCCCGGCAGCGGCAACGAGTGGGTCAGCGACGCGGACGTCGTCGGCCAACTCCAGCAGACCGCCGGCGGCTGGACTTGGCGCGACGCCGACGACGCCCTCGAGAGCTTCGACACGGCCGGCCGGCGCCTGCGCCGCATTGAGCGTGGCGGGCTCTCGCTCAGCTACAGCTATCTCCCCGGCAGTGACCGGCTGGCCGCCATCCAGGACAACTTCGGCCGCCGCCTTGCCCTCAACTACAACGCCCGCAACCTCCTGGCCGAGGTCATCACCCCGGCCGGTGACCGGATCGGCTACACCTACGACAGTGACGGCCACCTCGTCAGCGTCACCATGCCGGACGGCCACAGTCGCCACTACACCTACACCCAGGTCACCGTCGACGGTCACCTCGAGCCCGCCCTGCTCAGCGGGCTCACCGACGAAAACGCCAGCCTCTACGCCTCCTGGACCTACGACGGCCGCGCGCGTGTTGCCAGCAGCGAACACGCCGGCGGCGCCGACCACCATCGCTTCACCTACCAGACCGACGCGAGCGGCCAGATCACCGGCAGCAACGTCGGCAACCCGCTGAACGCCGTCACGCAGTACCAGTTCCAGAACATCCTCGGTGCCAACCGCGTCGCCAGCATCAGCCAGCCGCTCGTGCCCGGAGCCAGCCGGCGGTTCGGCTACGACGCCAACGGCAACCTGGCGAGCCAGACCGACTACAACGGCAGCCAGACGCTCCATGCCCACGACCTCGGCCGCAACCTCGAGACGCGCCGCGTCGAGGCCGTCGGCACACCCGCTGAACGGACCATCACCACCGAATGGCACCCCAACTACCGCCTGCCGCTGCGTCGCAGCGAGCCGCTCAAGCGCATCACCTTCGACTACGACACCAACGGCAACCTCCTCACTCGCAGCGAACAGGCCACCACCGACCCCGACGGCCGTCCCGGTTTCGCCGCCTCGCTGGCCGGCAGCCCGCGCACCTGGACCTTCACCCACAACGCACTTGGCCAGATCCTCAGCGTCGACGGTCCACGTACCGACATCCTCGACACCACCACCTACACCTATTACGACGCCAGCGACGCCGACCCGGGCAGACGCGGCCAACTGGCCAGCGTCACCAATGCCCTCGGGCACGTCACCGAGATCACCACCTACGATGCCGACGGCCGGCCGCTCAGTCTCATCGACCCGAATGGCCTCGTCACCACCTTCAGCTACGACGTGCGCGGGCGCCTCACCGGATACAGCGTCGGCGGCGAATCCACTGCCTTAACCACCGATGCCGCCGGTCTGCTGACGCGCGTCACGTTCCCCGACGGCAGCTTCCTTGCCTACACCTACGACGCCGCGCACCGCCTGCAGGAAATCACTGACGCCCTCGGCAACAGCCTGCGTTACACCCTCGACGCCGCCGGCAACCGCATCGCGGAAGAGCGCCGCGACCCGGGCGGCGCCCTCAGCCAGACCCGCGGCCGAGTTTACGACGCGCTCAGCCGGCTGACGCGCGAACTCGGTGCGCAGGCGGATCTCCTCGCCGAGTACCGCTACGATGCGCAGGGCAATCGCACGGTTACCAGCACCCCGCTCGGCACCGGCAGTCGCAGCACCACGTACGCCTACGACGCACTCGACCGAATCATCCGCGAAATCGACCCGCTCGGCAGCGAAATCCGCTACGCCCACGACGGGCAGGATCGTCTCATCGCGGTCAGCGATCCCCGTCAGCTCGTCACCACCATCACCGTCGACGGCCTGGGCAACGCCACCCGCGAGCAGTCGCCCGACAGCGGCGTGCGCACGCGCACCTACGATGCCGCCGGCAACCTCCTGAGCGAAACCGACGCCGACGGACGAACGCGGACGCGCCAGTACGATGCGCTCAACCGCCTCACCCGCGTCAGCGACGCCGATGGCAGCGAGATCCACCTCTGGGACCTCGGCGCCGACGGTCGCGGTCGTCTCGGACGGATCGAGCAACGCGACGCCAGCGGCGCGCTGCTCCTCGCCATCGACCGACAATATGATGGGCACGGACGACTGACGCAGGAAACCCGCCACCTTGCCGGCAGCGACACCCGCACCGAGTACCGCTACCGGGACGGACGCCGCAGCGGTCTCACCTTCCCGAGCGGCCGCCGGATCGACTACCGCTTCGACGCCCAGGGGCGAATCGGCGAAGTCCAGCTCACCGCCGACGGTCAGACGAGGACGATCGCCCGCGACATCGTCTACCATCCCTTTGGCGGCCTCAAGGCACTCACCAACGGCGCCGGACAGATCCTTGCCTGGGGACAGGATACCGACGGCCGTCCGGCGAACTACACCCTGGGTGGGCCGGTCTGGCGGATCAGCCACGACAACGCCGCCCGCATCGTCGGCCAGAGTACCGGCATCGCCGGCGAGAGCGCGAGCTACGACTACGACCCGCTCGACCGGCTGACGCGCGCCGTCCTGCCGAACGTCACCCACGGCTACACCTACGACGCCACCGGAAACCGCCTCAGCCAGACCAGTGGTGCGGCCAGCCGCCAATACAGCATCAGCCCGACCAGCAACCGCCTGACGCAGATCAGCGGCAGCGCGCCTCGGGTCTATACCACGGACGGCAGCGGCAACGTCACCGGCGACGGCCTCGGCCAGTACCGCTACAACGCGCGCGGCAGACTCGTCGGTGCGGTCACCGCCGGTGGCACGACGCATTACCACCTCGACCCCTTCGGTCAGCGCGTGCGCAAGACCGGCGCCGACGACACGCTCTACCACTACGACCCGGAAGGCCGTCTGATCAGCGAAACGGCGCCCGACGGCACGCCGCGCAGGGACTACGTCTGGCTCGGCGAACAGCCGCTGGCCATCATCGAGTAAGGGGGAGAACAGCATGCCCAGGATCTCCCAGGACTTGCATCACCGAAGCTCCCAATTCTCGCTCGGCTCGTTCGGCACGCCCGGCATGGAACGTCTTGCCCATCGGCTGGCAACAGCGGCGAGTACCCGGCCGAGCAGATGCTTCCTGCTGACCAGGGCGCTCGTCGGCCTGCTGCTGGGCACTGTCGTCCTGGTCGCTCGGGCGGGGGCCGCCTGTGACGTCGACGCGGATGGCGACATCGACCGCGACGACTTGGGGCTGATCCAGCGCGCCATCCTGACACGCGCCGCGGTCAGCGGCCGGGCCGACCCGCGTGATGCCGATGGCAATGGGGCCATCAACTCCATCGATGGTCGGCTCTGCGTCCTGCGCTGTACGCGCCCTGGCTGCGCGACGACCAACAGCCCGCCGAGCGTCAGCCTCACCGGTCCCGCTGCCGGAGCGAGCTATCTCGCGCCGGCAGCGATCACCCTGGTGGCCATTCCCGCCGACGCCGACGGCACGATCGCCAAAGTCGAGTTCTTCCACGGCACGACGTTGATCGGCACCGCCACAGCGGCGCCGTACACTGTCACCTGGAATGGCGTCCCAGCCGGCAGCTACAGCCTCACCGCCATCGCAACCGACAACCAGGGTGCCGCGACGAGGAGCGACCCGCGTGTCGTCACGGTCAACGCGACCAACGCCCCGCCAACGGTCAGTCTCACCGCACCCGCCGACGGCTCTGCGTATACGCTGCCGGTGACGGTGACACTGAGCGCGACGGCGAGCGGGATCGAACACAACACCCCGGTCACACGTGTCGACTTCTACCACGGAAGCACACTGATCGGCGGCAGCACGGCAGCCCCCCACGCGACGACCTGGACCCCGACGACGGCCGGCACCTATAGCCTCACGGCCATCGCGACCGACAGCGCAGGTGGCGTCACGAACAGCGCGGCGCGCACGGTCACCGTGCAAGGCGCGAACCAACTGCCGAACGTCAGCCTGACCAGTCCGGTTGCCAACCAGAGCTTCACCGCTCCGGCGAACATTGCGCTCGCCGCGATGGCGAGCGACGCGGATGGTAATATCGCCCGGGTCGAATTCTTCCAGGGAAGCGCGTTGATTGGCAGCGCGACCGCGGCGCCGTACGGCGCCGCCTGGAACAACGTCCCGGCCGGCAGCTACATCCTCACCGCCAGGGCCACCGACGATCGCGGTGCGACGCGCAGCAGCAGCGCAATCCCGATCACGGTCACCGGTGGCGGACCGAGCATCCTCTACCTGCACGGCGATCATCTCGGCACCCCGCGCGTCGCGACCAACGAAGCCAATGTCGTCGTCTGGCGCAACCCGCCCACCACCGAGCCGTTCGGCATGGCACAGCCGGAAGAGGACCCGGACGCCGATGGACAGGCGACCGTGGTCAACCTCCGATTCCCGGGGCAGTACTTCGACCGGGAGACGTTGTTGCACTACAACTACTTCCGGGACTACGATCCGCAGACAGGGCGGTACATCCAGAGTGATCCGATTGGCCTCAATGGCGGGGTTAACCTCTACGGCTATGTCGCTGGGAATTCCGTGAGTTATGTCGATCCGATGGGCCTTGAGGCTGGCGTAACTATTTGGCAACCAGTTGGATGGGGTGCGTCCTCGTTTGGGCATGTTTCTGTGAACATCAACGGGACGACATTCTCTTATGGGCCTAACGGTATGACCACTCTGTCGACAACAACGTATCTTGAGCGAAACAGCTTTCGTGATGGAATGGAAGTCAAGCTCAATCTAGAGCCTCGGCAAGAAAAGGCGTTGCAGCTATGTCTATCCATGCCGCAGGATGATTATGACAGCATCAACAATAATTGCGGAAGTCCGATCCAGCGCTGCCTGAATGCGCTGAACATAGACACCGGGAGCCAGACTCTTCCCGTATCACTAGGGAAGAAGTTGCTCGAATTGGATGTTGCGAATGGAACAACATGGTATCCGGCATCTCGTCCAAGCGAAGGATGGAGCGCACCATGGGCAAGATGAGCCGACAGTTGACAGTTGTCGCTGGCTTGGTTTGTGGAGTGCTGGTCTTGTATATCGTAGTCCGTGCCATTAGTAGCCTGAATCAAGGCTATACTTGGGAAGAGATGGATTGGCATCAGCGAGGAAGGACAACCTTCGCGGATTTTCTCGCCGCAAGCGATATTGGAAGGCGCGAAGTAATCGGTGGCGGTAGGAGATGTATTGAGTACTTTGCCTATAAGGATGGCTCTCCTGTGAAAACCGTTTGTCTTGAGGACGACAAGTGGACTCCTTCTAATTGAACTTGGAGGGTCGTAGAAGACCCGTCGCTTGCGATACTAAGAAATAAAGTATTTTAGTGCATTTATACTTTGCCCGTCCGCGTTTTCAT
>ERZ761607.1124-NODE-1124-length-35777-cov-6.444404_pt1 | contig 35777 bp, 28 predicted proteins | sample MGYA00511164_ERZ761607 | MGnify/ENA primary metagenome ERZ761607 (study PRJEB28899, sample SAMN02445080) | bioreactor sludge metagenome | biome: EBPR sludge | place: Australia: Brisbane, Thorneside Wastewater Treatment Plant | collected 2011-06-22 ... | reverse complement strand
CAGTTCCAGGTGTGCACGATGGGCGACCTGTCGGCCGCCGACGTCGACGGCCTCAAGACCGCCTTCACGCGCGTCCTCGGGCGCGACGTGCGCGCGGTCGCGTAGCGCCATGTCCGGCCGCGCCGACATCGTCGCGATCGTCCTCGCCGCTGACGGCCGCGAGCCCGTGATCGCCGGGCTCACGCCGAGCGAGCGGGCGCGGCGGGTGGTCGAGCGCGCGGGGATCTCCGCGGCCCGCGTTCGCGTGGTGCGCACCACGGGGGAGCTCGCCGCGATCTCCCTCGGCGACGCCGCCCGCGTGCTCGTCGTCCGCGGTCGCCGCCAGCTCGTGTCGGCGACGCTCCTCGAGCCGCTTCACCTCGACGCTCCCGGCGCGCGCGTCGCGCTCGCCGGCGACGGCGTCGACGCCGGCGCGCTCCTGGTCGGTCGCGACCAGGCCGGGCCGGTCCTCGCGGCGCTCGGACGCTCGCTCGAATGCGACCTCGCCGTGGTCGGCGGCGCGGCCGGCGCCGACCCGATCACGGTCGACGAGCGGGCCCGGCATCCGGCCGGAACGCCCGCCGAGGTGCGCGCGGCGCGGGCGTGGCAGTGGCAGGTCGTGCACAAGCCCCTCGACGCCTTCCTGACCCGTCGCTTCTGGCGACCGGTCGCGCGACCGCTCACCGCGCTCGCGCTCCGCTTGCCGTTCACGCCCAACATGATCAGCGTCGCCTGCATCGCCACGTCGATCGCCGGCGGCGTCATCGCGGCGGGCGCGGGATGGAGCCAGCACGTCCTGGGGCTCGCGATCTGCTTCTTCGCCTCCGCGCTCGACAACGTCGACGGCGAGGTCGCGCGGCTGCGCCTCCAGGCCTCGCGCCTGGGCGGCTGGCTCGACACGATCGGCGACGACGTCGCGCGCTTCGCCCTCATCGGCGGCATCTTCGTCCACGTCGCCGGCGAGCACCCGGGCTGGCCGGTGCTCGAGGCGGGCGCCGCCACCGTCGCGCTCACCGCGCTCTCGTGTGGGTTGCTCTACTGGTGGTGTGTCTTCGTCGGCAAGACGCCCAACAACCAGGAGTACGCCGCGGTCCTCGGCGCCGCGCCCCACGCCCGCGGGCGGGCAGGGTGGCGTCAGCGCGTCGCGGACCTCGGCGCGGCCGCGGCGCGCCGCGACTTCATCGACCTCGGCGTGGTCGCGCTCGGCGTGCTCGGGCTCTCCGAGCTCTCGGCGCTCGGCCTCGCGGTCGGCTCCATCGTCGGCACCGCCGTCATCGTGCCCAACCACCTGCGCATCGTGCGCGCGCGCCGCGCCGCGCGGCTGCCCGCCTCCGCGGAGCTCGCCCGTGGCTGACCCCCGCCTCAGCGTCGTCGTTCGCTCGTTCAACCGGCTGCCGGCGCTGTGCGAGCTGCTGGCGCTCTTGCTCGCGCAGGACCACGACTCGTTCGAGATCGTCGTCATCGACCAGAGCACGGAGCGTCCGACCGACGCGCAAGCCCGACTCGACCGGCTCGGCGGCGATCCACGGCTCCACGTCCACCACTTCCCGCCGCTGGGCGGCGCCCGCGCGCGCAACGAGGGCGTGGCGCGCACCCGCGGCGAGATCGTGGTGTTCATCGACGACGACGATCTGCCGGTGGGCGCCGGCTTTCTCGCCGCGATGGAAGCGTCATTCACGGGACCGGAGATCCTGGGGGTCACCTGTCGGCACTCCTGGGAAGACGACCGGCCCATCTCGTTCGTCTATCGCGCGCTCGCGCGCCGGCTCTGCATGCGCTTCTCGCCGCTGCTTCGCATCCCCCACAACTTCCCCCGGCACGACGAGCTCGTGCCCCGGGTCGACTACGTGCACGGCACCGGCGGCGCGTACCGGCGCGAGGTCTTCGCGCGGGTCGGCGGCTGGGACGAGGACACGCCGATCGAGGACGAGACCTCGCTCGGCCTGCGCCTCGGCGCCGCGCTGCGACCCGGCGAGCGGCTCGTCTTCGACCCACGCGCCCACCTACGACGCCGCTTCGACGTGGCCGGCGGTCTGGGCAAGCGCGCGCAGCCACCGTCCGGCTACTTCCGGCGCTTCATGACGTTCGTGCACCGCGTCCTCGGCCGCTACCACCCGTGGCGCGTGCGCGCGCTCTATCCGCTCTACGTCGTGACCGCCTGGAGGTGGACCGTCGCGTGGATGTGGGACGACTCGCCGGCCCACGCCACGGTGCCGCGCAAGCTGTGGGGCACGCTCGCGTTCACCGCGACGCTGCCGGCGCACGCGCTGCGCTCCCTCGGCGAGCCGCTGGGGCGTCGGCCGGGGAGCGGCGAGTCGTTGCGCGCGCGCATGGGCTGACGCCGGGCGCCGGAGCTCAGCGGTTCTTCCAGACCGGCGGGCGCTGGGCGGCGTAGGCGGCGATCGCCTCCTGCGCATCCTCGCTGGCGAGCACGGCCTCGAGCGCGGCGCGGCCGCGGGCCAGACCATCGCCGAGCTCCTCGCCGAGCCCCAGGCGAAAGGCCGGAAGGCCGAGCCGCAGGGCAGAGGGGCTCCGCTGCGCCAGCGCCCGCACGATCACGAACGCCTCGATCTCGAGCTGGTCCGGGTCGAACAGCTTCTGCACGAGCCCGAGCCCCAGCGCCGCGCGCGCGTCGATCGGCTGACCGAGCAGCGCCAGCTCGAGCGCCCGCCGCGGCCCGATCGCGCGCCCGAGGGCCGCCAGCGGGACCGCCGGCCACAGGCCACCCTTGAGCTCCGGCATCCAGAAGCGCGCGCGGCTCGACGCGACCGCGAGATCGCACGCGGCCACCAGCGCCATGCCCGCCGAGTGACACTCGCCCTGGACCACGCCGACGATCGGCCGCGGCAGCTCGCGCATCACCTGGAAGAGCGCCGCGCCGTCCCGCGGCGGCAAGAGCGACGGCGCGCCGACCCGCAGCACCGTGGCCATGTCGCCGGCCACCGAGAACGCCGGCCCCTCGGCGGCGAGCACGACCACGCGCACGTCGTCGTCCGCCGCCGCCGCCGTCATCGCATCGCAGAGCTCGCCGCAGGTCTGGCTGTCGAGCGCGTTGCCGGCGTCCGGACGATCGACGCGTAACCAGGCCGTACCTTCGTCGCGCCGCACCTGGATCGTGGTGTAAGCCCCGGACACGAAAGCGAACATATCAGCCTGGCGGTGCCACGCTGAGTTGACATAAGATCGATTCTGCGACGTGACTTGATAGACCGTCCACGGACCACGGGCGTCATCATGAGACGTGCCGCGTCGCCCAGCCGCCGTCCTGCTGGTCGCGGCCGCCGCGTGCGGAACCACGTCTGCGCCGCCCCAGCCGCCGCCGTCTTCGCCGAGTGTCGCCGCGCCCGCGCCCGATGAGGCGGCGCCCCGGCCCGCTGCGGCGCCGTGTCCCGACGACCTCGTGCGCCAGAACCTCATGGCGATGGCCTCCCAGGGCACGGCGCTGCCGGCGCACGTCGGCCCGGACGCCGCGCGGGAGATCTTCGCGGACCTCGATCGCCAGCCGGCCGCGTACCTCGACCGGTTCGAGTGCTGGTACGTGTCGCGGACGCCGGCGCCCGGATACGAGTCGATGTTGCTCGCGGTGCCGCTGTGGCGCCTGCACCGGCACGACGCCGCGCGCGTGGCCCGGCTCGCGGCCCGTGTCGTGCTCCGGTACGAGGAGCTGTCGCGCACGCCGCCGGATCCGGCGGTCGACCCACACTTCGCCTCGCGCGTCCGCGACCGCGTCGCCGCCATGAGCTTTCTCCGCGACGGGCTCGACGTCCCGGCCGGCCCGCGCTGGCGGCCGGTCACCGGCTTCGCCAGCTGCCTCACGACGTCGCCCGACGGCGTCCTCGCCGCCATCCGCGTCACCCGCGATTGCTCCTGCGGCGAGACGCTGTCGTGCACGGCGTCCGCCGGCGCCGGCGGCGCCCTGGTGCTGTCGGTCGCGTACGACCCGGACGCGCCCGCGATCTGCACCGACTGCTACCCGACCTCCACGAGCTGCACGCTGCCGGCGGGCCTGCCCGCATCGGCGCTGCCGGCGCCCTGCCGGCCCTGAGCACGCTCGGGCGCGCTCAGCCGCCCATCGCCTCGTCGCCGATGAGCAGCCGCGCCGCCGACAGCAGGTTGATGTCGGTCGTGCCGGCGCCGAGCTCGAGGAGCTTGGCGTCGCGCGCCAGCTTCTCGAGGTGGTACTCCTCCATGTAGCCGTAGCCGCCGTGGATCTGGACGGCGGTGAGCGCGGCGTCGACCGCGAGCTGCGAGCACTGGGCCTTGGAGGCGTTGACGAAGGCCGCGTCGTGCACCTTGTTCTTCTGCATCCAGGCCAGCCGGAAGACCACGTTCTCGACCGTACGCAGCTTCAGGTAGAGGTCGGCGATCTTGAGCTGCACGGCCTGGAACGCGCCGATCGCCCGCCCGAACTGGCGACGCTGGCGCACGTACTCGACGCTCTGGTCGTAGCAGCGCTCGATGATGCCCCAGGCCATCGCGGGCACGCCCGAGCGCTCGCTGCCGAGGCTCTCCTTGGTGTCCGCCCGTCCGGCGCGGCCCTTCTCCCGGCCACCGAGCAGCCGCTCGCCGCCGACCTCGACGTCGTCGAAGAAGATCTCCGACGTCGGCGAGTCGCGCATGCCCATCTTCTTGAACGGCGCGCCCACCGTGAACCCGGGCATGCCCTTCTCCAGCACGAACGTGGCGACGCCCTGCTGCTCGCGCGGCTCGCCGCGATCGATGCGCGCGTAGACGACGAAGAGATCGGCGCCCGGGCCGTTGGTGATGAAGGTCTTCGAGCCCTTGAGCACGTAGCCCGCCGACGGATCGTCGCCCTTGGGCCGCGCCGTCGTCGTCATCGAGCCGAACGCGTCCGAGCCGGCGCCCGGCTCGGTCAGGCACCAGGAGCCGATCTTGTCGACCGTGACCAGCGGCAGCGCCCAGCGCTCGACCTGATCGGCAGTCCCCTTCTGCAGGATCGCGCCGCCGGCGAGGCCCATCGACACGCCCCAGCCCATGGCGAAGCCCGGCGACACCCGCGACAGCTCCTTGATGAAGACCGCCATCATCATCGGTTCGCCGCCGAGCGAGCCGCCCAGGCCGCCGCCCGCCTCCGGTTCCTTGCCCTCGGCCTCGGCCGCGCGCAGCTTGCCGATCCGCTTCTTCACCGCCGCCTCCGCCATCGCCGCGAGGCCGAACGTCTTCGCCATGTCGCGCATCAGCGGGAACGGCGGCTCGACCCCGGCCTCGAGCGCGGGGATGCGCGGCGCGAGCTTGGCCTCGCACCACTGCCGCACCATCTTCTCGACCATCCGGCTCTGCTCGTCGAGTGCAAACATGTCGCCTCCTCGCCTCGACGGTAGCACCGCGACGCCCGGGCCCCGCCCCCGCCGCCTTTCATCCCATTTCCGTCAGCGGAACGGGCCGTTCGCCGGCGTCTCGGCGAGCCGCTTCGCGAACGCGCCGTCGGGGTGCGCCTTCGCCAGCCCGGCCGCCCGCGCCGCGCGCGCGCCGTGCTCGTCGCCCCGCGCGGCGAGCACGCGCGCCAGGAGCTCGTGGGCGGCGGCGCTCTCGGGCTGCATCGTCACCCGCGCTCTCGCCGCGTTCTCGGCGCCGTCGATCGATCCGGCGGCCAGCGCCGCCACCGTCATGACCGCGAGCCGCTCGATCCGCACCGCGTCCTCGAAGCCTCCGGCGGGCAGCGCGTCGCACGCCGCGCCGAGCTCGGTCACCTGCTGGCGCAGGGCGACCACCTCTCGCGGCTCGAGCCCCCCGCGAACGCGTCGTGCAGCGCGTAGAGGATGGAGTCGACGCCCGCGAGCTGCGCCGGCTCGAGCGTCGCCAGCGTGGCGAGCGCCTCCACGTGGCTGCCCTGATCGATGAGGAACGCGGCCAGGTTGAGCGCGTCGGCCACGTTGCGCGCGGGCGCCGCGATCGTGCGCAGCGCGAGCACGCCGGTCTCGAGGTCTTCCAGCGCGGACGCGGCGGCGGCGACGCGGCGCAGGCCCTCCGGGCGATCGCGCTCGAGCTCGATGGCCGCGCGCAGGAGCGGCCGGGCCCGGGCGTAGGGCGCGCGCTGACCGAGGTGGCCGACCTGGGCCAGGATCGCGTCCGCGAAGTAGCTGCGCCCGGCGCCCGCGTGCTCCTCGTCGTCGAGGATCTGGGTGCACAGCCCGAGGCACTCGTCGCAGACATAGACGCTCGGTCCGGCGATGAGCTTGCGCACCTCGCGGCGATGCTTGCCGCAGAACGAGCAGCTCAGATCGGGATCGTCGGCGGGGTCCTTCTTCTCCCGCCCGAGCACCCGCTTCAGCCACGACATGGCGCGTTCGCTACCGGAGCCGATCGCCGAGCCGCGCGACCTCGTCGTCCGACAGGCCGCTCGCCGCCTCGATCGTCACGCTCGCCGCCCGGCCGGTGCCGACCTCGGTGGCGTCGACGTGCAGGATGCCGTCGGCGTCGAGGCTGAACGCGACCTCCACGCGCGTCGCGCCCCGCGGGCCCACCTTCAGATCGCCGAGGACGAAGCGCCCGAGGCGGCGGTTCTTCGACGCCCGCTCCGACGGGCCCTGATAGACCTCGATCGCCACGAACGTCTGGTTGTCCTCGGTCGTCGCGAACACCTTGCGCTCGCGCGTCGGGATGCTGGTGTTGGCCGGGATGATGACGCTCATCCGGTCACCCGCGGTCTTCACGCCGACATCGTGTGGCGTCACGTCGAGGAGCACCACCTCCTGCAGCTCGCCGCCGATGATCCCCGAGTGCACCGCCGCGCCCATCGCCACGCTCTCGTCGGGGTTCACCGACTTGTGAGGCTGCTTGTGGAAGATCTCGATCACCCGGTCCTGCACCGCGGGCATGCGGGTCATGCCCCCGACCAGCAGCACCTGATCGATGTCGGCGGCGGTGCAGCGCGCGCCCTCGAGGGCGATCTGGCACGGCGCCTGGAGCCGGGTGAGCAGGTCCTTGCACGCCCGCTCCAGCTCGCCGCGCGACAGCGTGCGCGTGAGGTGCATCGGCCCGGCGGGCCCGATCGCGATGAACGGCAGGTTGACGTCGGTGTTCATCGACGACGACAGCTCGATCTTCGCCTGCTCCGCCGCCTCCTTGAGCCGCTGCAGCGCGACCGCGTCGCTGCGCAGATCGATGCCCTGCGCCGCCTGGAACTCGGCGGCGAGCAGCTCGATGAGCGCGCGGTCGAAGTCGTCGCCGCCGAGCGTGGTGTCACCGCTGGTCGCGAGCACCTCGAACACGCCGTTCTCGATCGCGAGGATCGAGATGTCGAACGTGCCGCCGCCGAGATCGAAGACGGCCACGCGCTGATCGGCGCGGTGGTGCACGCCGTAGGCGAGCGCCGCCGCCGTCGGCTCGTTGAGGATCGCGCGCACCTGGAGGCCGGCGATCGCGCCCGCGTCCTTGGTCGCCTGCCGCTGCACGTCGTCGAAGTACGCGGGGACGGTGATCACCGCCTCGCTGATCGTCTCGCCGACGTAGTCCTCGGCGACGCGGCGCATCTTGGCCAGGATGTGCGCCGAGATCTCCTGCGGCGAGCGCGGCTGGCCGTCGATCGCGACCCAGGCGTCGCCGTTCTTCGCCGGCACGACCTTGTACGGCATGAGCGCCAGCACCCGCTGCACGTCGGGATCGGTGGTCTTGCGACCGATGAGGCGCTTGGCCCCGAACACCGTGCGCGACGGGTTGGTGACCATCTGCCGCTTCGACGCCGCGCCGACGATCACGTCGCCGTCGGCGTTCCACGACACCATGGACGGGGTCGTGCGCCCGCCCTCCTGGTTGTGGATGACCACCGGCTCCCCTGCCTCGAGCACGGCGACGCACGAGTTCGTCGTGCCGAGGTCGATGCCGATGATCCGGCCCATCTCGCTCGACGATATCCTTACTTGACCACTCCGGTCGACTCCAGCGCCCACTTCGCGAGGTCGTTCCGGGGATCGCAGGCGAGCGCGCGCTGCCACTCGGCCCGGGCCTCGGCGTCCTTGCCCAGGGAGAAGGCCTCCCAGCCGCGCGCGTAGTGGACGTAGGCGCGGTACCGGGGATCCCCGGGATGGCGGGTCGCCAGGTCGACGAAGGCGGCGCGAGCCTCGGACCACTTCTCCTGCTGCGCGAGCGTCAGGGCGCGCTCGAGCTGCACGTTGCCCGCGGCGCGGACGGACGGCGCCGGGCTCGGGGACGCCGGACGCGCCGTCGGCGCACGCGGCAGCGGCGGCGCGGGGCTGGGGCTCGCCGGCCGCGGTGACGGCGCGCGATGTGGCGGCGGCGTGGTGATCGGCGGCGCCGGGGTCACCGGCACGCCCGTCGGCGGCGTGAACCGGACGATGCGCGGGAGGGCGCCGCTCGGCCGCTCCGGGGGAGGCGTCGTCGCGGCCCGCGGTGTGGGCGCCGACGACAGCGTCGGGGCCGACAGCGTCGGGGCCGCCGGCGCCGGGGCCGCCGCGCCGATGCTCTCGTACGCGCGCCGGATCGCCAGGAAGACCTCGTTCGACAGCCGCACGGTCGAGGCCGAGAAGCGCGCGAACTTGGCCGGGTGGTAGACCTTGCAGAGCGCCATGAAGGCGCGGCGGGCGGCGGCGGCGTCGTCGGTCGGACGCAACCCCAGCGCGACGCGCGCGTCACCGCGGAAGCGTTCGAGCGTGGCGTTCAGCTCGCGCTGCGCCGCGGCATCGTCGGACGGACCCACCGTCGTGATCCTACCTCACTTCTTGGAGTCCGGTTTCACCGGCGCCTTCTGCTGTACCTCGGGCGGCGGCGGGTTCTTCTGCGGTACGGCCTTCGCCGGCGGCGCCTGCTTCTTCGTGACGGCCTTCGCCGGCGGCGCCTTCGCGACCTCGGGCTCGAGATCCACGTTGCCGGCGCCGGCCCGTGACTCGGCCCACACCGCGTCCTCGGCCGCGCCCGCGATGCGCGCCAGCTCACGCGGCTCCGACCACGCCGTCGCCTGGAGCACGCACCGACCGTCGTCGAGGGTGTACTGGGCCTTCTCCTTGCGCAGCTCGAGCGAGTCGTCGGCGGGGTGATACCGGTACTCGGCGCGGAGCGGGATGTTGCACGATGGCTCGTCGGGGGCGCGCTCGTCGATGAACGGCTCGGTCGCGGTGAACGCGACGCCGCTGTCGTCGGTCGGCACGAACTCGAACATGCGCAGGAACGACCGCGGACCGGCGGCGGCCGTTAGGGAGAACCCCGCCACCTGATCGCCGCGCCGCTCGAACTGCCGGAAGCCGCCGTCGGGCAGCGACCAGACGCCCTCGAAGCCCTCGACGAGGGCCAGCGTCGCGTCGACGCGCACCGGCTCGCCGGCCGCCGCGGTGACCGGACGCTTCACGGTCGCGTAGCCCGGCTTGGACAGGATCAGCTCGAACGTCTGTCCGGGCAGGACGTCGTCGATGACATGGGGCGTGACGCCGAGATCGACGCCGCCTCGCCGCACGCGGGCGCCCGCCGGCCGGGTCGTCACCTGGATCGCCGCGCGCACCTCCGTGTCCTCGCGGCTCGCGCCGGACGCACGCGTGGCCCGGTCGCGCCCGACGCCACCGACGACGATCACACCGCCCGCCACCGCCACGAGCGCGCCCGCGCCCGCGGCGAGCGCGGCGCCCCGGCTCCAGCGCGGCGCCCCGCGTTCGGCCGCGAGCTTGCCGCCGAGCGCGGCCTCGAGGTCGGCGATCACCGCCGCCGCCGTCGCCGGACGCCGCTCCGGGTCCTTGGCGAGCACGCGCGCGAAGACGCGATCGAGCGACGGGTGGAGCCCCGTGCCGCTCGACGTCACCGACGGGACATCGCCGCGGAAGTGCTGCTCCATCATCCCCGGCAAGGTCGTGGCCGCGAACGGCGGCTTCCCGGTGAGCAGCTCGTAGGCGACGATGCCCAGCGCGTACCGGTCCGAGGCCGCGGTCGCGCCGTCGGCGCTCCACTGCTCGGGCGCCATGTACGCCGGCGTGCCCAGCCAGGCCCCCTGCCCGGTCAAGGTCTCGAGCGCGCGCTCACCGGCGGCGTCGGCGACGAGCTTGGCGATGCCGAAGTCGAGCACGTGCGCGACCGGGCGCGTCGCCGGGCCGGTCAGCATGATGTTGTCGGGCTTGAGATCGCGGTGGACGACCCCGCGCGCGTGCGCGGCGTCGAGCGCCTGCGCCACCTGCGCGAGCACCGCGAGCACGACGTCGGGCGCCATCGGCCCCCTCGCGACGCGCGCGCGCAGCGACTCGCCGTCGAGCAGATCCATCACCAGGTAGAGCCGGCCGTCGTCGAGGCGCCCCAGCGCGAACACGTCGACGACGCTGGCGTGATCGATCTGGTTGACGGCGCGGGCCTCGCGCAGGAACCGCTCGGCGGAGTCGGCGCGCGCGGCGAGCTCGCGCTTGATCACCTTGATCGCGACCTTCTTGCCGATCACCGGGTGGCGGCCGGCGTAGACGTCGCCCATCGCGCCGCCGCCTAGCCGTCGCTCGACCACGTACTCGCCCGCCGCGGTGCCGGTGGCGAGCTCGTCGCCGCCGTCGGTCGGTCCCGACGGTCGCGAGCCGTCGAGGACGGTCGGGTCCCGCGCGATGCCGTCCCGGGCGTCTCGGGTCACGCCCTGATGGTACGGTGCCGCCATGGCTGCCGCCACCATCGACGCCGAGGAGGTCATCCTCGGCACCGGCACGGTCATCCATCCGACCGCCATCCTGTGCGGCCCCGACGGCGGGCGCGCCCGGCGCATCGAGCTCGGCGACCACTGCTACATCGGCGAGGGCGTGCAGATCCGCTGCCCCGAGTTCCGCCTCGGCGACCACGGCAAGCTGCACCACCACACCAACGTCCACGGCTACCTGCCGTGCACGATCGGCCACAACGCGTGGATCGGCCAGTACACGATCATCGACTCGATCGGCGGCACCACGATCGGCGACAACTGCGGCATCGGCGCGCACTCGCAGCTGTGGAGCCACATCAAGTACGGCGACACGCTCGCCGGCTGCCGCTTCCTGGACGAGAAGCCGCTCATGATCGGCAAGGACGTCTGGTTCGTCGGGCACTGCATCGTGTCCCCGATCGTCGCCGGTGACCGGGCGATGGCGATGGTGGGCAGCGTGGTGACGCGCGACATGGAACCCAATCACGTCTACGGCGGCTCGCCCGCCGTGGACCTCACCGCCAAGGTCGGGCCGCAGTTCGCCGACGTCCCCCTCGCCGACCGCGTCGCCCGCCTGCGCGCGCTCCTCGTCGAGTCGGGCGTCGACGGCCGGACGATCCGCATCGCCGCCACGGCGGCGGACGTCACCGACGACGAGCACACGTGGTTCGTCGTCGACGCGCGCACCTACACCAAGCGCAACACGCCGGCCGAGCTCGCGTTCATGAAGTTCCTCCTGCCGGCGCGCGGCAAGTTCACGCCGGCCTGAGGTGCCCGCCGCGGGCTACGGGCAGGCGCCCGCCGGCCCGGCGAAGTCGTAGGGGAAGCGATAGCGCTCGCGCACGAGCGCGCGCATCGCGGCGCACGACGCCATGCCGTGGTGCATGAACCAGCCGTCGAGCCAGTCGACGAGGTCGACGCCCGCCCGCCCGCGATCGGCGGCGCCGGGGGCGACGAGGTAGCCGATCAGCACGTCGAAGACCGCCGTCCGGTCGCCCGGCGACATCGGATCGCCGTCGGTGTCGAGGCTGCCGTCGCCCACGTCCCACATGAGCTCGGCCACCATCCACTCGCTGATGTTCTGCGCCATCGACGACGCGAGCGACGCGGCATGCACGCGATCCTCGAGCTCGACGTGCCACCCGCCGCCGGCGGCGTAGTCGATGTAGTAGGGGACGCCGCGCGCGGCGATCGCGAACCACGTCGCCCCGCCCTCGCCCCACGCCAGCCGTGGATCGGCCGGACTGCCATCGTGCGCGCCGCCCGGGTTGTCACTCGCCGAGTACTCGTCCTGCAGGTAGTGGCCGAACTCGTGCAACGCGACGACGTCGTCCCAGCCGTCGTCGCCGTCGAGCTGGAGCGTGTTGCTCCCGCCCTGGTAGTACGAGCCGGTGGCCGAGCCCTGCTGCCAGTAGACGACGAGGGGCGACATCGCGGTGAGGCCGTGCGCGCGGACCAGGTCCATGCCGGAGACCATGTTGTCGAGCGCGTTCCACGCGGCGGCGCCCGCCGTGACCGTGATCAGGAGGTCGACCGGCTCGGCCCCGCCCGCGGCGAACGCGGGGGAGCCCACCGCGTGCAGGTAGCCGCTCGCGTTGCGCACGCGCACGGGCCGCGCCGGCGCCCGCGAGCGGCTGTACGCGGTCACGCGCACGCGCGCCGACGGCGCCGCGTCGTAGCGCATCGTGAAGCTGCCGTCGTCGGAGGTCGAGACCGTGGCCAAGGTCGTGTCGTTGGCGTCGTCGAGGACCGAGATCATCACGCCGCGCGCCGGCACGGGCACCGGGGTGCCGAGCTGGCCGGGCGAGAGCGGGCGATCCTCCCAGCGTACGCGCCCGCGGACGACGAACGCGCCGAGCCCGGCGGCGTCGACGCAGGCGTAGCCGGTCGTATCGTCGGCGTAGCCGCACACCTGTCCCGTCGTCGCGCAGTCGGTGAGCGCCGGCGCGCCGTCGCAGCGCCAGAGCACGTCCCCCTCACACCGGCCCAGCGGCCCGACGCCGGCGCAGACCTCCGCGGTGAGGCACGTCGCCGTCCCGCCGGTGACCGCGCAGCTCCCGCCGTCCCCGCAGTCCTCGGTCTCGATCCGGTCGCCGCCGGCGCAGCGCACGACGTCGCCGTCGGCCGGGATGCCCGCCGCCGCGCACGCGTTCGCCGCCGCGTCGTCGTCGCCGCCGCCGCCATCGGGGGCGACGGGCTCCTCGTCCGGCGCGCCGGCGCGGTCGTCGCCGCACGCCGCGACCGCGGCCAGCGCGAAGCCGAGCCCGAGCCCGAGCCCGAGCCGCCTCACGGCCGCACCTCCTGCGCGAGCTCCCCGTCGGGCAGCGCGTAGGTCCGCGTGACCGGCGGCGCGACCGGCTCGCCCAGCCAGGCCGCCACGGTCCGCGCCATCACGACGCCGTCGGCCGGCACGCGTGCGATCGCCGCGAGCTCGCCGCGGCGACCGTCGAGGCGCACGATCGCGCGGAGCTCTCGCGCCTCACCCGCCCCGACGTCGACGAAGTGCAGCTTGGGCGCGCCGACCTCGAGCGCCAGCTCCGGCGGCAGCGCCAGCGCGACCTCGAGCGCGTCGACGTCGCGCGTCGGCGTCGCGGTCACGACCACGGCGCTGCGCCGCGGGTCGATGACCGTGGTCGACAGGGTGACCGCGACCGGCGCCTCCGGCTTGCACGAGCGCGACGATGGACGGTGCTCGACGACGACGGGCACGGGTGCCGGCGCCGCGGATCCCGCGGCGGTCGAGCAGCCGGCGATCGCGAGCGCGAACGCGTGGAGTCCCCTCATGGCCGCGAGCCTACGGCCGCGCCCCGGCGATCCGGTGTCAGTTCGCGTCAACCTTGGTGCGTCACGTTCATGGTACCCAGCAGGCGTGCGCCTCCCCGGCCTCGTCGCGCTCGCGCTCGCCGCCTCCGCCTCCACCGCACCCGCGCAGCACTGGCGTGACGACACGGCCGCGACGATCGGCACGACCGGCGAGTGGAGCAACAAGGTCGAGCTCGCCGACGTCGACGGTGACGGCTGGATCGACATCCTCCTCGCCAACGGGCGCGGCTACCAGACGCCGGGGCCCCCCGAGGCGTCGCGTGTGTTCCGCAACCGGGGCCTGTGGTCGGGCAGCGCGCCCTTCTTCGAGGAGATCACCGCGCAGGTCCTCGGCGCCGCGGCCGGTCACGCCCGGGTGATCAAGGCCCGCGACGTCGATGGCGACGGCGACGTCGACATCTTCGTCGGCAACACCTACGGCGACCCGAGCCGTCTCTACCGCCGGGACGCCGCGGGCTGGACCGACGTGACCGCGACCGCCCTGCCCGCCGCGATGCCGCGCGTCGGCGACGCGGACCTCGGCGACGTCGACGGCGACGGCGATCTCGACCTCGTGCTCGCCGACTGGGGACCGGGCAGCCTGTCGACCGGCGCGCCGCCCCGCCTCTACCTCAACGACGGCGAGGGCGTGTTCGCCGATGCCACCGCGACCGCGATCCCCGCGATCGCCGTCCGCTGGTCGTGGGAGCTCGACCTCGTCGACGTCGACGACGACTTCGATCTCGATCTGCTCGTGGCCTCGAAGCTCGGCGCCGGCAGCTTCCTCCTCCGCAACGACGGCGCCGGGCGGTTCACCGACGACAGCGCCGGGTCGCTGCCGCAGTTCACGAACAACTACGAGGTCGAGGCCATGGACCTCGACGGCGACCTCGATCTCGATCTCGCCACGATCAACGACGGCTCGGGCGGCCGCAACCACGTCTTCCGCAACGACGGCGGCCGCTACGTCGACGTCACCGCCACCCACCTCACGGGCGACGCCAACCCGACCGTCGACGACAACGTGGTCGCGTACACGGACGTCGACGCCGACGGCGACGCCGACATGCTCGTCGGGTCGCTCGGCGGCCCCGACCGCCTACTGGTCAACGACGGCGTCGGCCGCTTCACGCTCGTGCCGGGCGCGGTGCCCGGCAGCTCGCCGGGCACCCTCGGCATCGCCGTCGGCGATCTCGACGGCGATCACCGGCCGGACGTCGTCGACGCCCAGGGCGAGACCGCGTTCCCCGACCTCGTCTACCGCGCCAACGACCTCGTCGCGATCGACCGCCGCGCCCCGCACATCGGGCCGGTCGCGCAGCTCTCCACGCGCGAGCGCACCGTGCGCGCGCGGGCACACGACGCCTCGAGCCTCGCCGCCGAGCTCCAGCTCGCCGCCGTGGTGCTCCGCTATCGCGGCGACGCCACCGGTGAGGCGCCGATGCGCTGGTACGGCGAGTACCTCTGGCGCGCGGACCTGCCCGCGGTCGGCGACTTCACCTACCAGGTCTGCGCCACCGATCGAGCAGGCAACGAGGCCTGCTCCGCCGAGCGGACGACCGGCGCCGGCGGTGACGATGCGGGCCCCGGCGCGGACGCCGACGGCCCGGGCCCTGGCGCGGGCGGCGGCTGCTGCGGCGCGGGCCCCGGGGGTGTCCCCGGCGCGCCCACGGCCCTCCTCGCAGCGGCGCTCGTCCTCGTCGCGATCCGGCGCCGGCGCGCCGCGCCGCGCCCCCTCGCCCCCCACGGGTGAGCGGGCGGGGCCGCGCCCGTGCCGACCTCGGGCCGCTGGGAGCGACGGGAGGGATCGTGTAGCGTCGTCGGGATGCGGGACCTTGCGAGCATCGTCGCGACGGCACGAGAGCTCGCGGCCGGACCGGTGCGGGCCAACGCCGAGCGCACCGACGCCCTCGCGAGGTGGCCCGAGGAGAACCTGCGCGCGCTCCAGGCCGCCGGGCTCGCCGGGCTCGTCGTGCCCGCGGCGCACGGGGGACTCGGCCAGGGCCTCGTCGCGCTCGCCCAGGTCTGCGAGGCGCTCGGCCGCGAGTGCGCGTCGACGGCGCTGAGCTTCGGCATGCACTGCGTCGGCGCCGCCGTGATCGCCAGCAAGGCGACGCCGCACCAGGCGCGCGCGTACCTCGAGCCCATCGCGGCCGGCACGCACCTGACGACGCTCGCGCTCAGCGAGCCGGGGAGCGGCGCCCACTTCTATTACCCGTCGGTGCGGCTGGCGGCCGTCGACGGCGGCTATCGCGTCTCGGGCGCGAAGACGCTGGTCACCAGCGGCGCCCGCGCCGACTCGTACGTGGTCTCGACGGTCGCCGCGGCCCCCGACGCGCCGCCCGGTCATTTCTCGTGCGTGCTCGTCGCGCGCGACGCCCCGGGCGTCACGTGGGGCCCGCCGTGGGCGGGCCTCGGCATGCGCGGCAACTCGTCGACGTCGATGGAGCTGCGCGACGTGGCGCTCTCGACCGACGAGCTGCTCGGCGCCGAGGGCGATCAGATCTGGTTCGTCTTCGAGGTGGTCGCGCCGTACTTCCTCATGGCGATGTCGGGCACGTACCTCGGGCTGGCGTCCGCCGCGCTCGACCTGGCGCGGGCGCACCTCGAGCGGCGGACGTACCAGCACAGCGGCGCGTCGCTCGCCGAGGTCTCCGTGCTGCAACACCGGCTCGGCACCCTGTGGGCGCACGTGGAGCGGACGCGTCGCCTCGTCTACTGGGCCGCCGCCGAGGCCGACGCGCGCGGCCCGGCCGCGCTCCCCGCGCTCTGCTCGGCCAAGGCCGAGGTCGCGGGCTGCGCCGTCGACGTGGTCAACGACGCGATGACCCTCTGCGGCGGCATCGCCTACCGCGACGACGGACCGCTCGCTCGGCTGCTGCGCGACGCCCGCGCGGCGCACGTCATGGCGCCGACCACCGACCTCCTCCGGACCTGGGCGGGCCGCGCGCTCCTCGGTCAGCCGCTGCTCGCGCCGTGAGCGTCGACGCGACCACGACGCGCGCGCTGGAGCTCGGCATGCCGGGCGGCGAGCCGGCGACGCTCGACGCGCTCGTGCGGCACCTGGAGCCCGACCCCTCCGCGTTCGCGGTCGTCGTCCTCGGCGCGGGCGCGGCCGAGCCCGTGCGGCTCGCGCAGCACGCGCAGTCCTACGACCGCGACCTCGCGGTGCTCATCGTCACCGGCCCCGACGACCACGCACGCCTCGCCGGCGCCGTCTCGTTCGCGCCGTTCCTCACCGGCGTGGTCCGCTGCGTGCCGGCCGAGCCGCCGGCAGCGCTCGCCGCCGCCATCGACGACGCGGCGGCGCAGACCGTGCGACGCCGCGGCTTCCACGCGACGCTCGGGCGAGCACGCGAGCAGCTGGGCGCGTCGACGACGGCGCCGCCCGCCGACACCACGTTCCTGCAGCACGTGCTCGAGCACGTGCCGATCGCGATCCTCGCCGTCGATCCCCGTGGCCACATCGTCGCGTCGAACGTCGCCGCGCACGAGCTCCTCGGCAGGTCCGAGCGCGAGCTGTTCGACCGCGACCTGGGCGAGGGCCTGTGCCCGTCCGAACGCGAGGAGCTCGCCGCGGCGATCGCGGCGGCGCTCGCCGGGACCGGGGCCCGCGCGCCGGTGTCGATGGCGATGGTGCGGGACGGACGGACCCTCCAGCTCGAGGGCAGCGTCAGCGCCCTGCCCCGCCGCCAGCACCCGCGCGCGGTCGTCATGCTCCGCGACGTCTCCGAGCAGCGCGCGCTCCTCGCCCAGCTCCGCACCGCCGATCGCCTGGCCACCGTGGGCATGCTCGCGGCCGGGGTCGCGCACGAGGTGAACAACCCGCTCACCGCGGTGCTGGTCAACGTCGATCGGGCGGTCAAGGCGCTCGAGGTCCCGAGTGTCTCCGACGAGCCGCTCACCCGGGCGCTGCGCGGCCCGCTGCGCGACGCGCTCGAGGCCTCGGACCGGATCCAGAGCATCGTGCGCGATCTGATGCTCCTGGCGCGCAGCGACGACGACGGGCTGGGCCCCGTCGACGTCGAGCCGGTGATCCAGTCGACCGTGCGCATGGCGAGCAGCCAGATCCGCGATCGCGCGCAGCTCGTCGCGCGTTACGGGCGCGTGCCCTTCGTCCGCGGCAACGGCGCTCGCCTCGGACAGGTCGTCCTCAACCTGATCTTGAACGCGATCCATGCGATCGGAGAGCGCGGCGACGCCAACGGCGAGCTGCGCATCACCACCAGCGCGGACGACACCCACGTCCACATCGACGTGGAGGACAACGGTCCGGGGATGGCGGCCGAGGTGCTCGAGCGTCTGTTCACGCCGTTCTTCACCACCAAGCCGCCGGGCCAAGGCACCGGGCTCGGCCTCTCGATCTCGCACCGGATCGTGACCGGGATGGGCGGCACGATCGGCGTCGATAGCGGGGTCGGCCGCGGCACCCGGGTCCGCGTGTCCCTGGTGCGCGCGGTCGCCGAGACCCCCGCGCTCGCCCGCACGCCGTCGAGCCCCGCGGGCCTCGCGTCCGAGCGGCGGCGGCGCATCCTGCTCGTCGATGACGACGTGGTGGTCCTGCGGACCGCGCGCAAGGTGCTCGCGGTCCAGCACGAGGTCGAGGCGACCACGGATCCGATGCAGGCGCTCGAGCTCGCGACCACCGGCGCCTTCGACGTGATCGTCTGCGATCTGATGATGGCGCCGATCACCGGGATGGAGCTCTACGCCACGCTCCGCGAGCGCGCACCGGCGGTCGCGGCGCGGATGGTGTTCGTGACCGGCGGCGCCTATACCCCGGACGCGCGGGCCTTCTTCGAGCATGCGTCGGGCCGCATCCTCACCAAGCCGTTCCGGCCCGCGCAGCTGCTCGCCCTGGTCGACGCGATCGAACCTGCCTGAGGTACCATCGACCGGACGATGGGCGCCGCACCCGCGGAGCATGCGCTGCTCGAGTCCGCGCGCCGCGCGCTGCGCACGCTGGCCCGGGCGCCGCTGTGCGCGCGCACCGCACGCGCCGCCCTCGACGAGCTCGAGCGCGAGTGGTCGAAGCGGCCGCTCGCGATCGGGGTCGGCGGCAACGACGTCGTCGGCCGCACCGCCTTCTTCGACCAGCTGTGCGGCGGTGGCGTCCTGAACGGCCGGCCGCGCGTCCCCGGCTGCGCCGCGGTGCGCGTCAAGCGGGGTGACGCGACACGCTTTCGAGCCATCCGCGTCGATGGCCCGGCGGAGGAAGGTCACTTGCCGCCCGGTGGCGTCGATCTCGAGGCCAGCGCGCGCGTCGCCGACGCCGAGAAGACCGTGCGCGCACGCGAGCGCGACGCCGAGACCGCGGCCGCGATCGTCCCCGCCGTGCTCAGGCGCAAGCCGCCGGCGTGGGCCGTGTGGCGATGGATCCAGCGCCTCGTCGTGTGGCTCCGGGCTCGCGGCCGGCTCGACGAGCGCATGATCCCGCGCGGGCAGGCGTGCCTCGATCCCGATCCGACGCAAGGCGACGAGCGATCCGTGCCGAAGCTCGTTCGCGACGAAGAGGCCGATCTCGAGATCGCGGACGACGCGCTCCCGGCCGGGCTCGAGGCCCTCGAGCTCAACGGGTGGTCGCACGCCGCGGCCACCGTCGACGCCGTGGTCATCGTCCTCGAGGGACTGGTCCAGGCCCCGGGTGGTCGCGCGGGCACGACGCTGCCGCTGGGCGCGCCCCGCGAGGTGCTGGCGCGGCTGCCCGCGCTCCTCGCGTTCGCCCGCGCGCTCCGCCTCGCGCGCCGCGCCCGCGACCAGACCGCGGTCGGGCTCGGCGAGCTCGAGCTCGTGCTCGATCGCGCGGCCGTCGACTTCGCGCATCGCGTCGCGCGCGTCGAGGAGCTGCGCGTCTCCGACCGCGCGGCGTTCGTCGCGGCGGAGCGCGCGCGCATGGCGCCGCAGATCCGCAGCACGGTCAGCGCCGTCCTCGAGCACGCCGACGCGTACCTGAGCGCCGAGCTCGCGAGCCAGACCAGGGCGTGGCAGCAGGCGGTCGCGAGCGCGACGACGAACGACCAGCTCAAGGCCGCGGTCCACGCCGTCGACGACGGCGCGGCCGCGCTCGCGCGGATCGCCGCCGACGTGCACACCCTGGTGATGGGCGGCCTCGGCGGCGGCACGCGTGACCTCTACACCGACCTCGTCGAGTCGCTCGTGCCCCACGGCCTGCCCGAGGAGCACACCCGCACGCCGCGCGCCGCCACCCCCGTGGCCGACGTCGAGCTCCTGCCATCCCTCGCGTCGGCGTCGTCGCCCCGGCTCGCCGACACGCAGAGCTGGTTCACCGGCCTCGTGCGCTCGCTCGAGCACCGCCGCGGCGAGCTCACCGCCAAGGTCGAGGCGTACGGCGACCGTCTCGTCCAGCTCGCGCACGCCCAGATGCTCGACGCCGAGCCGCGCCTCCACGCCGCGCTCGGCGACGCGCTCGCCGCGCAGCTCGAGACCGCGCTCGATCATCATCTCGCCTGGCTCGACGGCGAGCTCGCGCGCGTGCGCGCCCAGATCGACGCGGAGCGCGCCGCGCTCGCGCCGGTCGTGCAACAGCGCGCCGACATCCGCCGAGACCTGGAGCAGCTGACCGCCGCTATCCAGCGCGTCGAGACCGCGCAGCCAGCCCTGTCGCAGGCCGCGTCGGCGACACCGGCGATCGGATCAGCCGCGACGTAGCGCGTCATCGATCGCGACAACATTGCGCAGCGGCGTTCTCTTCCGCATCGCTGATTACCAAGCTCTCGATCGCAGAATCGAATCTGCGGATTGCGTCTTGTCGCCCGCACGCGAGCGTGGCGAGGATGCCCGCATCTCGACCAGGAGGCTTCGATGCCGTTGCGTGTCGTCACGTGGTTCGCGGTCGTGTGCGCGCTCGTCTTGCTCGCGCCTGCCGTCGCGCTCGCTCAACCCTCGCGCGCCCTGAGCGGCGTCGTCGTCGACGCCGACAGCGGCGCACCACTCACCGGCGCCTCGGTCACGATCAAGGACGGCAAGACCCAGGCGGCGGTCGGAGCCCCCCAGACCAGCAACGCCGACGGCGCCTTCTCGATCGCGAAGGCGCCGCAGGCGGATCTCCTCGTCGAGGTCACCGCCGAGGGCTATCAGCCGGTCACCTTGCCGGTGAAGGGCGGCCGCGCCGCGACCATGGTCGCGGTCGCGCTGCGCAAGGTGCCACCGCCACCACCACCGCAGCAGGCGCCGACCCGCAGCGTGGCCGGCCTCGTGCGCGACGCCCAGACCGGCGCGCCGATCGCCGGCGCGCAGGTGGTCGTCGTCGGCTCGACGACGTCGACGCTGACCGACGAGGATGGGCTCTTCACCATCGACGGCGTCGGGATGGCGGACGTCGCGCTGCAGATCTCTGCCACCGGCTACAACGCCACCTCGATCGAGGCGTCCGCCGAGACGCCGACGGTGAAGGTCATGCTCCAGCCCGGCGCCGGCGCGACGCCCGACGCGCCCCGCACACGCTCGCTGCGCGGCAAGCTGACCGAGGCGCTCTCGGGCGAGCCGGTCATCGGCGCCACCGTCACCGTGCGCGGCACGCAGAACACCGCGATCAGCGACGAGAACGGCGCGTTCCAGCTCGACAACGTCTTGCTCGAGGACGTGTGGCTCGACGTCGTGTCCGAGGGCTACAAGCCGTCGCAGATCACGGCGCTCGCCACCGCCACCGAGGTGCTCGGCATCATGGACTTCGCCGCCGCGACCGAGCAGATCGTGCTCGAGGGACGCGCCCCGGTCATCGTGCGCTCCAACCTCGCCAACGGCGCCTCGGTGGTCGACAACGAGGATCTCAACCGGGTGTCGGCCTCGACCGTCGAGACCGCGATGGTCGGCAAGGTCTCGGGCGCCAACCTGCAGTCGAACTCGGGCGCGCCCGGCGGCGGCACCCAGCTCCGCCTGCGCGGCATCTCGACGATCAACGGCCAGTCCTCGCCGCTCTACGTGATCGACGGCGTCATCCTCTCGAACGTCGCCGTCCCGTCCGGCGTGAACGCGATCACCGCGGCCGCCGCCGGCGGCAGCGCGTCGAACCAGGACAACCCGGTGAATCGCATCGCCGACCTCAACCCCAACGACATCGAGAGCGTCGAGGTGCTGAAGGGCGCCTCCGCCGCCGCCCTCTACGGCTCGAAGGCGGCCAACGGCGTCGTCATCATCCGCACCCGGCGCGGCCGCGCCGGCCAGAACAAGGTGTCGGTCACCCAGCGCGTCGGCTTCTCGCAGGTGTCCAACACGCTCGGCTCGCGCCGCTTCGGCTCGCAGCAGGAGGTGATGGACGCCTACAACAGCCAGGCGATCGCCGATCTCTACACCGGCCAGAACTACGATCACGAGCAGCAGATCACCCAGTCGAGCCTGGCCTACGAGACCGTGGCGTCGGCCTCGGGCGGCAACGACAAGGGCACGTACCACGGCTCGATCCTCGTCCGCGACGAGCCCGGCGTGGTGATCGGCACCTTCTACCAGAAGCAGTCGGCCCGGATCGGCTCGTCGTTCCAGTTCGGCAAGCGCCTGTCCCTCGACCTCGGCGCGAGCATCCTCCACTCGACCAGCGACCGCGGCCTCACCAACAACGACAACACCGGCACCTCGTACTACGTCGCCCTCTCGTCGACGCCGTCGTTCCTCGATCTGCGCCGCGGCGCGGACGGCCGCTTCCCGGAGAATCCGCTCGCCGGCTCGAACCCGCTCCAGACCGTGGCGCTGTTCCAGAACGAGGAGGACGTCTGGCGCGTGATCAGCTCGGCCAACGCGGTCCTCGACGTCTACAAGTCGACGAAGAACGACGTGAAGCTGGTCTCGACGTTCGGCGTCGACCGCTTCCAGCAGCGCAACGACGTCTTCGCCACCCCCGAGCTCCAGTTCGAGCCGAGCGACGGCCAGCCCGGCACGGCCATCGAGGGCACGACCAACAACCTCAACTGGAACCTCGGCGTCGGCGCGCTGTGGCGCCACACCCCGGCGTCGGGGAAGTTCAAGAACGCGCTGTCGATGGGGCTCACGCTCGAGAGCGTGGACCTCATCACGGTCTCGGTCCTGGGCAAGAACCTGTCGCAGCCCAACATCGACACCGCGACCTCGGTCAACGTGTTCGAGACCGCGCTGCGGACCAAGGACCAGGGTGTCTACCTCCAGGAGGAGCTCGCGCTCCTGGACGACAAGCTGAGCCTCCTCGCCGGCCTCCTCGCCGAGCGCTCGAGCCTGAACGGCGACTCCGACAAGTTCTTCATCTACCCCAAGGTCGCGGCGACCTACGAGCTCGGCGTCCCCGAGGAGACCTTCGATCTCGTGCGCGTCCGCGGCGCCTTCGGCCAGGCCGGCAACCGTCCGAACTACGGACAGAAGTTCACGCCGCTGAACGCCACCCAGACCATCGAGGGGATGCCCACGCTGACCCTGGGCGGCACGGTCGGCGACGCTGGCATCGAGCCCGAGCGTCAGACCGAGCTCGAGCTCGGCACGGACGTGGCCCTCAAGGACCAGCGCGTCGTCCTCGAGCTGACCGGCTACCAGCGCAACATCTCCAACCTGCTCTCGCAGCGCGCCGTCGAGCTCTCGAGCGGCTTCACCACGATCTTCGAGAACAGCGGCAGCCTGCGCAACCGCGGCATCGAGGCGGCGCTGCAGGCGACGCCGGTCGAGCAGGCCGTCACCTGGACCACGCGCGGCATCCTCACGTTCAACCGGTCGCAGGTCACCGACCTGCCCGGCGGTCCGTTCAACGTGACGACCGTGGGCTTCGGCGCCGGCCTGGGCGCGTTCCGCATCGAGGAAGGCAAGAGCGCGACCCAGATCGTCAGCGACGTCGACGGCGACGGCACGCTCGACGTCATCGGCAACGGCGAGCCCGACTTCCGCGTCGGCTGGTCGAACAAGGTCACGTGGAAGCAGCTCGAGCTCAACACGCTCCTCGACTGGCAGAAGGGCTCCGACATCATCAACCTCACCCGGCTGCTCTACGACTTCGGCCAGGTCTCGCCCGACTACGTCGGCGCCGGCGAGGCGCGCCTCGACGCCTTCTCCAACGGCGACATCAGCCCGTACGTCGAGGACGCGAGCTTCGTGAAGCTCCGCGAGGTCTCGGTCGCGTACAACGCGCCCACCAAGTGGGCCAAGGACGCGCTCTCGGTCGACTGGCTGCGTCTCAGCCTGTCGGGCCGCAACCTCGTCACCTGGACCAGCTACAGCGGCCTCGATCCCGAGGTCTCGAACTTCGGCAACCAGCCGATCGGCCGCAACTACGACGTCGCCCCCTACCCGCCGAGCCGCAGCTTCTGGCTGTCGCTCGAGGCCGGCCTGTGAAGGAGCGCACCATGAAGAGCACCCTCGCCATCTCGCTCCTCGTCGCCACCGCGCTCGGCGGCTGCGACCTGGACGTCCCCGATCTCAACAACCCGCCGATCGACGATCTCGAGGAGAACCCCACCCGCGAGAACGTCTCCGCCGCCTCGCTCGGGCTGGTGGTCGGCCACCGCGGCAACGTCGCCGCCGCCAACGGCTACGTCGCGCAGCTCGGCATCCTCGGCCGCGAGGCCTACAACTTCGACGGCGCCGACCCGCGCTTCGTCGGCGAGCTGCTCAAGGGTCCGCTGCAGAAGGGCAGCCCCTTCGGCGGCAACTTCTGGGCGGGGCCGTACGCCAACCTGAGGCTGGCGACGCTCGTGCTGAACGGCGCCGACGTCGCCGCCGGGTTCACCGAACCCGAGCGCGCCGGCGTGCGCGCCTTCGCGCAGACGATCATGGCGCTCGATCTGCTGCGCGTGATCACCACGCGCGACACGGTCGGCGCCGTGATCGAGCTGGGCAAGCCCATCGGCGAGCTCGCGCCGATCGCGGGCAAGGACGCCGTCTACACCGAGATCAACCGCCTGCTCGACGCCGCGGCGACCGACCTCGCCTCGGCCGGCGACGCGTTCGCCTTCGCCCTGCCCTCGGGCTTCGCGGGCTTCGACGATCCGGCCGGGTTCCTGACCTTCAACCGCGCCATCCGGGCCCGCGTCGCCTGCTACACCGGCGACTACGCGACGGCGCTCACCGCGCTCAACGAGTCGTTCCTCGACGAGACGGCGGCGACCGTGGCGGCGCTCGACGTCGGCGTCTACCACACCTACTCGACCGGCGCCGGCGACGCCACCAACGGCCTCGTCAACCGCAACATCTGGGTGCACCCGTCGGTCCTCGCCGACGCGCAGATGAACGGCGCCGTCCGCGACGCGCGTGCCGTGCGCAAGACCCGCATGGTGAGCCCGCCGGGCGCGGCCCAGGGCCTCATGTCGGATCTCAAGTTCACCGCCTACACGGCCACGGCGCCGGTGCCCATCATCCGCAACGAGGAGCTCCTCCTCCTCCGCGCCGAGGCCAAGTGGGGCACCAGCGACCTGCCCGGAGCCATCGCCGATCTCGACCGCGTCCGCACGGTCTCGGGTTCCCTCACCACGCTCGCGCCGACGCTCACCGCCGACGAGGTCGAGACCGAGATCCTCTACAACCGTCGCTACTCGCTCCTCTTCGAGGGTGGCCACCGCTGGATCGACGCCCGACGGTTCGACCGCATCACGGACCTCCCGCTCGACATGCCCGATCACGTGCGCAACGTGCGCTATCCGATCCCGCAGAACGAGTGCGACGCCCGCGGCGGACCCGAGATGGAGCCCGCCTGCGCGATCGAGAGCATGTAGCCGCCAGATCGTTGGAGCAGCGACGGATCTGCGCGGCCCGGAAACGTACGACAGGTCGCGCGTCGACCGCTGTCTCACCCGCGGCAGGTGACCGGCGATCCTCGCAACGAAGCGTCAGAAGTTGTTGCGACCTGAACCACGGATCACCATGATGCGACCGTGGGCGGCGACGAGCTGTTGGCGAGGTGGCACGCACTCCACCTCCTCGGTGCGCGGATGGAGGCGTTGCTCGCGGTCTCGCGCGGCGGCACGTTCCACTGGCACGGGCCCACGGGCGCCTTCGATTGTGACGCCAGCGTCGCGCGCCTCTTCGGCGTCCGCGCCGCCGAGGAGCTGACGCCGGCGCGCCTCCTCGACCTCGTCCACGTCGAGGATCGCGAGGCGATCCGGTCTCGCTGGCGCGCGCTCGCCGAGCGATCGGTGCCGCTCGAGTGCGAGGTTCGGGTCGGCGGGCCCGACGACCGCGTCCGATGGCTCCGCGTGGCGGCCCGCGGCCTCGCGTGCGTCGAGGGCGGCCCGCCGTGCGTCGTCGGTGCATTCGCCGAGACCACCGCGCTCCACTGCGTGGCCGACGCCGAGCGTGCGCGAGGGATCGCGGACGGCATCCCGCAGCTGGTCTGGCTCGCCGGCGCCGATGGACAGCTCGAGTACGCCAACGAGCGCTGGAGCGAGTACACCGGCCACGCGGTGGCCCACCCCCCGACCGCGGCCCTCCTCGACGTCTTCGCCGAGGAAGATCGGATGCGGGTCCGCGAGCGATGGCTGCACGCCGTCCGCTCGGGGCACGAGCTCGAGATGGAGGCGCGCCTGGTCTCGCGCGACGGCATCCCGCGCTGGTTCCTGCTCCGCGCGGTGCCCATGGTCGGCCCCGGCGGCGTGATCGCGCGCTGGGCCGGCACCTGCACCGACATCGACGCGCACATGCGCGCCGAGCAGGAGCTGACGGCCGCCCGCGACGCGCGCGACAAGGCGATCGCGACGCTCGGACACGAGCTGCGGACGCCCCTCACCACGATCAACGTCACCCTCGACCTCATGCGCGCGCGGGTGCCCGCGATCGACCGCGAGTGCACCACGATCGCGCGCCAGGTCAGCCGGATGTCGCACATGGTCGACGACATGCTCGACCTCGCCCGGGTCGCCGGGGGGCGGGTCCGGCTGACCAGACGCGCCATCGACCTCGGCGCGGTCCTCCACGACGCCGTCGAGGCGTGTGCGACCCCGCTGCGGGAGCGCCTGCACACGGTCGCCCTGGATCTCGATCCGCACCTCGTCGTCGACGGCGACCACGACCGCCTGGTCCAGGTGTTCGTCAACCTGGTGTCGAACGCCGCGAAGTACACCCCGCCGCAGGGGCATATCACGGTGCGCGCAGGGCGCCGCGGCGGCGACCTCGTGGTCGAGGTCCGCGACGACGGCATCGGCATCGCGCCCGAGCTGCTCGGCCACCTCTTCCAGCCGTACGTGCAGGGAGAGACGAGCTCGGAGCGGTCCGGCGGTCTCGGCCTCGGGCTCTCGATCGCCCAGTCCCTCGTCGAGCTCCACGGGGGCACGATCCGCGCGGCGAGCGACGGCCTCCACTGCGGCACGACGGTCACCGTGCGCTTGCCGGCGAGCACGCTCGCGCCCGCCCGCGGCCGACCCGGCGCCGGCGCGGCCTCGGCGACGCCACATCGGCGCGTGCTCGTGATCGACGACAGCCCCGAGGTCACCGAGATGCTCGGCGAGCTCCTCCGCCTCGAGGGGCACGAGGTCGTCGCCGCCCACGACCCGGCGAGCGCGCTCGACCTGGCGGCGAGCAGCCGGTTCGACGTCGCCATGATCGACATCCGCATGCCCGGCATGGATGGGGCGACCCTCGCGCGCGAGCTGCGCGCCCGCCTCGGCGCCGCCTGCCCGCGCCTCGTCGCCGTGTCCGGCTTCGACGCGCCGGCCGAGGCCGACGGCGTGCGCGGCCTGTTCGAGCGCTGGATCACCAAGCCGTTCGACGTGCACCTGGTACGTGCGCTGGTCGCGGCTCCCGGCCGCGGCCGACGGCGACGCGCGTCGACGCGACCGAAGCGCGGCCCACACTGAGGCGCGCGCCGTCGGAGGCCGCGGCGGCCCGGCACGCCGTGTTACGGTCGCCCGATGGGGAGCACCAAGCGGTACCTGCATCTCGTCGGGGTCGTGCTGATCGGCGGCTGTACCTTCGAGGCCTCCTGCGGCGGCAAGAAGCTCGACGTCGACAAGGGCGAGAAGCTCATCGCCGACAAGCTGAAGGAGGCGTCCGGCGTCGACGCGACCGTCACGTGCCCCGACAAGGTGAAGCTCGCGAAGGACGTCGTCACCGAGTGCGACGTGAAGCTCGGGAACCTGCCCGGCCGCGCCCGGGTCACGCAGACCGACGACCAGGGCAACGTGCGCTGGGAGCTGATCGAGGGCTACGTCCTTTCGGCCAAGCTCGAGGCCCACCTGCGCGAGGAGCTGGGCAAGAGCGCCGGCGTCGAGGTCGCCGTCGACTGCGGCGACCGGGTGCGCGTCTCCGAGCCGGGCAAGACCTTTCGCTGCAAGGCGACCCCCGCAGGCGACACGCCGCCCGCCGAGGTCGAGGTCACGATCACCGATCAGCAGGGCGGCATCGACACCAGGTTGATCCCGTGACCACGGGTGCGGCGTATCGCTGACGACGTGCGACCGGCGCGAGCGGTCGGACGGCGCGATCGACCCGGACGCGGCTGGTAGGTGCGGACGTCGCTTGCCTTCGCGGAGGCCCGAGGCTACACGTAGCGGGACTCGTCGGAAAGGCTCGGATGGGCGGTCATCACCCCGGCTCGGTCTTCCGTCAGGTCGGACATGACTGAGCCCAGCGAGCACCAGACGTTCGTCGAGGCGTGGGTGTCGACCGTCGCGAAGAACGCGACGGCGGAGGAGCTCGTCGCCCTCTTCGCGGAGGCCCTCGAGGCCCTCTGGCGGCGCGCCCACGTGACGCTCGGCGAGGTCACGCTCGCGGCGATCGTCGATCGCGTCGTCGTCGACGCCGGCGAGCGGCACCCGATCGTCACGCGGGTCACCATCGGGGCGACCGGCCCCCGCCTCGACGACGTCCTCGAGGAGGCGCGCGGCCTCGCACCGGACGAGCTCACCGCCGCCTTCGGCCAGCTCATCTCCGAGTTCCTCACGGTGCTCGGCAACCTCACGGCGGAGATCCTGACGCCCGCCCTGCACGACACGCTCTCCCGGATCCGCCCAGCGGCGGGTGCCCTGCCAGAGCGTCACCAAGGGGAAGACGCGTCGTGAAGAAGCAACGTCCGACGATCAAACGCATCGAGTCCGGCGCCCGTAACTTCGACGCGCTCTGCAGCGGGGGCATCCCCAAGGGTTCGGTCATCGTCGTCGCCGGCCCCCCCCCGGCGCCGGCAAGACGATCCTGACCCAGCAGATCTGCTTCCACAACGCCGGCCCCAAGGCCCGCATCCTCTACTTCAACACCCTCTCGGAGCCGACGGCCAAGACGCTCCGCTACCTGAGCCAGTTCGCCTTCTTCGACGCCGACAAGCTCGACGGCGTCGTCGAGTTCGTCGACCTCGGCCTCATCCTGCGTACCAAGGGGCTCGAGGCCGCGTCCAAGCTGGTCATGGAGCACGTCAAGCGGGTCAAGCCGGCCATCGTGGTCATCGACAGCTTCCGCGTGTTCGACGACCTGGCTCCGTCCAAGGAGGACCTGCGCAAGTTCGGCTACGAGCTCACCGTCCAGCTCATGGTCTGGGAGGCCACCATCTTCCTGCTCGGCGAGTTCGGCGCGCATGACATCGAGACCAACCCGCTGTTCTCGATCGTCGACGGCCTGGTCACGATGAGCCAGCGAGAGCAGTCCGGCGAGCAACAGCGCTTCCTGCAGATCGTCAAGATGCGGGGCACGGCGCACAGCCCAGCGGAAGCAGGACGAACTGCGAGCCGTCGTGGTCGTTCACCGCGAGCTGCGGAAGCTGGAAGGTGCCGCTCTCGTCGAGCGTGCGGTCGGCGCGGGGGCGCTGGAAGAACGAGTACGCGCGCGTGGCGCGTTCCTTGACCGCGTCGATGGCCCCGCCCGCAAGGGACGTCACGTGCCACGCGAACAGCTCGAGCCCACGGTCGTGCTCGAGGATGAGGACCGCGCTGCGCAGGCCGATCGCCTCGGCGACCTTGCCGATGACCGACGGGACCGTCACCTCGAAGCTCTCGAAGCGGGTGAGGAGGGTGCTGACCTGATACAGCTTCGCGAGGTGTCGATGCGCCCGGCCTTGATCGCTCGGCTCGGGGACGTGCGTCGCGTTCGCGCCAGCGGGACGTCCGGTCGGGCGTTGGGCGGGGCTCACGAGGACACGCCCAAGGCTACCGCTTGGAGGGTCTGCGGCGACGTCGATTCGTCGCCTTCCTCGCCGTCGGGCTCACTCCGGACCCGACTCGCACGCCGCCTCGCCCGAGCGTGAGAGGGTGGGTCGCGAATCCGTGTTCGCTCCCACGGGTCTTCACGACGGTGATGGTCGGTTGCAGGCCCCTCGCGCCCCGCTCGTACCGCAGCGCGATGAGGTTGTCCGCCAGCGGCGAGAACTGACGATCGGTGATCCGCCCGGTGGCGTGCAGGTCGGCCGACTCCAGCGTCAGCAGCGTCGTGACGTCGAGGTTCTTGAGCCGGGTCACGATCGCGTAGACGAGCTGGCGGAGCTCGGCGTCGGTCATGGTCTCGCTGGCGAGGTGACTGACGCTGTCGAGCACGACGCGGCGGATCTGCTGCTGCTGGATCCGCTCGGTGAGGAGCGAGAGGAGCTGGTTCGGCCGGATCCGGTCCCGAGAGGCGAAGATGATCTCGACGCGCCCTTCCTCGACGGCGGTGTCGTCGAGCTCGAGGGCGCGGGCGGTCTCGAGGATCTGCTCGGGGCCTTCCTCGAGGGCGACGTACAGCCCCCGCTCGTCGTGTGCGGCACCGGCGGCGAGGAACTGGAAGCCGATCGTCGACTTCCCGATCCCGGCGCTCCCCGAGACGAGGGTGACGCTGCGCGCGAGCAGCCCGCCGCCCATGATCTCGTCGAGGCCCGGGACGCCGGAGGGCAACCGCACCGCGGTGTCGAGCGGCGGCGCGGGCTGGCCGAACCGGTCGTCGACGTCGTAACGCGGAAAGATCGCGATGCCGCCGCGCCCGATCGACATGCTGTGGCGGCCCTTCAGGTGCGCCGTGTTGCGCAGCTTGTAGACCTCGAGGTACCGCTGGCGCTCGAGGCCCTCCTGGGTCGAGGTGAGGAGGATGACGCCGTCGACCACGGTCTCCTCGACCCCGAACCGGCTGATCAGGTGGGATCCATAGGGGATATCGGTCGCGAAGAAGCCGACCGCGCCCGTGTTCTGCACCACGCTGGCGAGCTGGAACGTCTTCTCCCGGGCGAGCTGCGGACCCTTGATCTTGTGCAGGAACACCGAGATCGAGTCGACGGCGACACGCCTCGCCTTCATCCGGTCGACCACCTCCCGCATCATCAGGAGGTGCTGCTCGACGAGGATCTCGGGCTGCGGGATGAAGACGATCTCGACCATCCCTCGCGCGATCTCGCCGTCGAGGTCCCAGCCCAGGTTGCGCGCCGTGGCGCGCAGCCGCGCTTCGGTCTCCTCGAACGAGAACAGGACGCCCCGCTCGCCGGCCTTGGCGCCGCGGTACACGAACTCCATCGAGAGGAGGGTCTTGCCGGTGCCGGCGGCGCCCGCCACCAGGATCGTGGAGCCGCGCGGGACGCCCTCGCCGAGGAGGTCATCGAGCCGCGAGATCCCGGTGTGGCACCGCGGCTCGTCCGCGGGGGTGTTCTCGCGCTGGATCGTGACGCGCGGCGCGAAGACGTCGGGACGAGCACACCTTCCGGATCAGCCCGGACGGCATCGATGGTGGTCGATCGCGACCCGGTGTTCGGCGCGCTCCAGCTCGAGGGTCCGCGAGGGATCGACGAGGCCGACCTCATGTTCGCCAACGCCGTCGTCAACCAGCTCGCGGTCGCCCTCGCCCGCGTGACGAGCATCGAGGCGCGAGAGCGCGCGCTGCAAGACGACCTGGGCTTCCTGCGCGAGGCCGCGGCCAGCCTCGGCGAGGGGCTCCTGGCCGTCGACCTGCGCGGAACGATCACCCTGTTCAACCGCGCGGCGGAGCGCCTCCTCGGCGTCGCCGGCGCCGACGCGCTCGGGCACCACATCTCCGAGGTGCTCCAGGTCCACCGCGCGGACGGGTCGCTCGTCGGCAACGAGGAGTGCCCGCTCACGATCGCGGTGCGACGCGGCGAGCCCGTCGAGAGCGACGACCACCTGTTCGGCTCGCCGGCGAGGGCGGCCTTCCCGGTGAGCTGCACGGCGGCCCCGTTCCGGCGCGGCGCCATCCTCGCGTTCCGCGACGTCATGGAGGTGAAGCGCTCGGAGGTCGAGCAGCGGATCCTCGCCGAGACCAGCGCCGTCGTCTCGTCCTCACTGGATGATCGCCGGGTCGTGGCCGCGGTCGCCCGGGCCGCCGTGCCCGGCTTCGCCGACATCTGCTTCGTGGACGAGCGGCGCCCCGACGGCTCCATCGTCCGCGACTGCGTCGTCTTCGCCGACGCCGGGAAGCAGCACCTCGCCGAGCACGTCCGGCGCTACGCGCCGAGGCCCGACTGGCAGACACCCCAGCGCCGGGTCATCGAGACCGGCGCACCGTTCCTCCTCTCCGCCGTCGCCTCCGGCGAGGAGGTCGCGCAGGACGCGGATCACGCCGCGCTCCTGCGCGCGATCGACGTCGCGTCGATGATCGCCGTCCCGCTGGTCGCCCGTGGCCAGCGGTTCGGCGCGATCACGTTCGCCACCGCCGAGTCGGGACGGCGCTACGCCGATCGCGATCTTCGCCTCGCGATCGAGCTCGCGCGCCGCACCGCGACCGCGATCGACAACGCGCGCCTCTACGGCGCCGCCGATCGGGCCACCAAGGCGCGCGACAACCTGCTCGGCATCGTCTCGCACGATCTCAAGAGCCCGCTGAGCGTGATCCTGATGAACACCGACGTCCTGAAGCGAGCGGGCGAGGTGGCCGCGCAGCGGACGAAGAGCGTCGAGAGCATCCGGCGCTCCGCCCAGCGCATGGATCGGCTCCTCCAGGATCTGCTCGACACCGCGAGCATCGAGGCCGGACATCTCGTCGCGGAACCGCGGCGCGTCGCCGCCGGCGCCGTCTTGGCCGACGCCGTCGAACCGCTCGTCCCGCTGGCGACCGCCCGGTCGATCTCGCTCGTCGTCGAGGTGCCGGATGACCTTCCCGCCGTCCTCGCCGATCCGCCGCGGCTGCACCAGGTGATCACCAACCTCGTCGGCAACGCGATCAAGTTCACGCCCAAGGATGGAACGATCCTCGTCGCCGGCCGCCGCGCCGGCGCCCACGTCGAGCTCTCCGTCAGCGACACGGGGCCCGGGATCCCCGAGGGCGATCTGCCGCGGCTCTTCGATCGCTTCTGGCAGGCACGACAGACCGCCAAGCTCGGCAGCGGGCTCGGCCTGTACATCGTGAAGGGCATCGTCGACGCGCACCACGGGCAACTTCGCGTGGAGAGTCGCGTGGGCGCCGGAAGCACCTTCGTGGTCAGCCTGCCGATCGCGCCGCCACACGGCGAAGCGCTGGTCGATTCCCGATCCGTCGGCCCGCTCCTGCGGTAGGGTCCCCCCCGGATGAGCGTGTGGTGTGGCGACGATGGCGGCGAACCCAGACCGGTGGTCCTCGTGATCGACGACGACCACGACTCGTGTGAGGTCATCGGGGACATCCTCGGCCACCTCGGCTACCGCGCCGTCGCCGCCAGGGACGGCGCGGAGGCGCTGCGGATCCTCCGGGACGAGCGACTGCATCCCGCCGTCATCGTGCTCGACGTGTGGATGCCCAACCTCGACGGCTTCGAGCTCCGGCGCACCCTGCGCGCCGAGTCGGCCTGGTCGACCATCCCGGTGGTCGTGGCGTCGGCCGCGCCGCTCTCGGACCACGAGCTCGCCCAGCTCCATCCCGACGCCTTCCTCGCCAAGCCGTTCGGCGAGGGCGCGCTCGAGGCGGCGCTTCACCGGGTCATGAGCAAGCGCGTCCCCTGACGCGATGGTGCCGGTTGCGCCTTGTGTGTTCGTCCCCCCCGGCCCATGCTTTCCGTCGGTGACAAAGGTACCCGGCGCGATGAAGACAGGCGGGCAGGACTGGATGGAGCTCGCGATGGAGGCGTGTCGAAACGGGCAGCGCGTGACGCTCGACAACTTCCGCACGAAGCCGGGAAGCACACCGCGAGCGTCGGAAGAGAACGCCCATCGCGCGCTCGCCGAGAACCGCGCCGGGCGCTTCTCGGTGACGGTCTACGACGCGAGCGGGGTCGAGCAGGCGCAGTCCAGCGTCAGCCGGGTCGACGCCCGGAAGCTCGTCAGCGCTGGCGCCGAGTTCGTGGGCCAGCCCTGGCGTTGTCCGTGATCTCGGTACCCCCGGCAGGAATCGAACCTGCGACCTTAGCTTTAGGAAAGCTCTGCTCTATCCACTGAGCTACGGGGGCGGTCGTGGCTGGAGACTCTACAAGGCGCCGGCCGCTCCGTCGATCCCGGTACGTACCCAAGCCGCCGTGATCACAGCGCCCTGCCCTGAGCGCATTTCGGGGTTGCGGCGTCGAACCCGGCTCGCATAGGGTCGGCCTCCATGCGCAGACTCACCTACCTTATCCTTCCTTCTCTGACCGCCGCGCTGGCGCTCGCCGCGTGCGGCGGTGACGACGGCGATGGCAACAACCCCGACGCCGGACCCGACGCGCCCCAGGGCGGTGTCTGCGGCGTCGAGGCAACGACGCTCTCGACCTACCCCGCCACCTTCTCGGGGTCGGTCATCACCGCCGGTGACGACCTCGATGTCGCCGAGGGTGCCTGCGCCGACGAGCGCGGCTTCTACGGCCCGTACGGCCCCGACCAGGTGATCGCGCTGACCAACCTCACGCCCGGCACCACCTACGTGCTCGATCTCGCCACCGGCGAGGACCTCGGCATGTACGTCACCGAGTCGTGCGCCGACGGCGGTCCCGCGACCGGCTCGTGCCTCCTGCTCGTCGACCAGAGCTACACCGAGGAGCGCGGCGAGTTCGTCGCCCCCGCGAGCGGCTCCGTGTTCCTCGTGATCGACACCGCCGACGGCACCACCCTCGTCGACGGCAACTACATGCTCACCGTCCGCGCGGCCGAGTGCACGAGCAACACCGAGTGCAGCGGCGCCGAGCCCATCTGCAGCGCCGGGTTCGAGTGCGTGCAGTGCACGAGCTCCTTCCACTGCTCGACGACCGGCGCGCCCGTCTGCGACGGCGCGACCAGCACGTGCGTCGCCGGCGGCACGCAGTGCACGGGCGACGACGGCGCGGAGCCCGACGATGGCCCCGCCGCGGCGCGCACGATCACCTTCCCGACCCTGAACACGCCCACGACGCTCACCGGCTCGGTCTGCAGTCTGCCGGCGCTCGAGGGTGACTGGTACAAGTTCACCGCGACCGCCGCGGGCAGCCTCCGCGTCGCCGCGACCTGGAACGACGCCACGGCCGACCTCGACCTGCTCGTCTACAACAGCACGGGCCAGGTGGTCGCGCAGGGGGTCGCCGGCGGCGCCGGCCCGGAGGTCACGCTCGCCAACCTGACCGCGGCCGGCGAGTACTTCATCGAGGTGTACCAGTACGAGCCCGCCAACTCGGCGCCGGCGACCTCGTACGCGCTGACGATCTCGCTGCCGGAGTGCGCCAGCTCGTTCGAGTGCACGACCGCGGGCGAGCCGATCTGCTCGGTCGGCGAGTGTGTCGCCGGTCCGGCGCAGTGCACCGGCGACGACGGCGCCGAGCCCGACGACGGGCCCGCCGGCGCGCGCGACATCACGCCCGCGGCCGTCGGCATGACCCAGACGCTCACCGGCAAGATCTGCAACACGCCGTCGTCGGAGTCCGACTGGTACCGCGTGACCACCACCGCGCCCGGTGAGGGCCTCGTCGCCAACCTGTCGTGGACCGCCGGCCCCGACATCGACGTGTACATCTACGACGGCATGGGCCGGCTCCTCGGCACGAGCTTCTGGCTCAACCCGGAGGTCGTGACCGTGACCCACCTGCCGGCGGGGACGTACTACCTCGCGGTCTACCGCGCGGGCGCCGCGACCGCCCCGGCGTACGACTACTCGCTCGCCGTGACGCGCACGCTCGTCCAGACCTGCGTCACCCGCGCCGACTGCGCGGCGACGTACAAGACGCAGATCTACCGCGGCTCCTGCGACACGGGCGTCTGCAACTTCCTCCCGGCCGGCACGCGCGCCGACGGCATGCCTTGCGACTCCGCCGACGACTGCATGTCGGGCGACTGCTCGTACATCGCGTTCGAGGCCGACGCCCAGGACAGCGTCTGCACGCACACCTGCACCAGCAACAACGACTGCTCGACGTTGCCCGGCACCGTGTGCTCGACCGGCTTCAGCACCAACGTGTGCCTGCCGAGCTGCACGACGGATCTCGAGTGCGGCGCCAACGTGAACAGCTCCATGCTCGACGCCGGCGAGCCGTGGAACTACTTCACGTGCGCGACCGCGACGGGCGCCTGCTCGCCGTGAGGCGATCCTGAGATCGGGGAGCTGAGGCGCCCGTCACGCAAGGAAGGCCTCGGGCCTCGGGCCTGACGATCCAACACATCTTGCGGGCGGATCGCCGGTG
>ERZ761607.1121-NODE-1121-length-35815-cov-6.242841_pt1 | contig 35815 bp, 27 predicted proteins | sample MGYA00511164_ERZ761607 | MGnify/ENA primary metagenome ERZ761607 (study PRJEB28899, sample SAMN02445080) | bioreactor sludge metagenome | biome: EBPR sludge | place: Australia: Brisbane, Thorneside Wastewater Treatment Plant | collected 2011-06-22 ... | reverse complement strand
CACCGTGTGGCAGACGGCTTTCTTTCTGCGAAGGCCGTGCCAACCCGATACGGATGGAGAAAATACAATCAAATCAAGCACTTAGAAAAACCAACCTTCTCGACAACCGGGCACCCGAGGCACAATGCAAGACTGTCAGTGTTGCAGGCGTTGCAAATTGCGGCACACTCCCGGCAGACTGGGCTGCGGGTGTGGTTCCGGGCGGACGAATGGCGGACGGCTGGCGGGAGCCTCGACCAGACGCTGCGACGGCAGATTCGGCATGATTTCGACCGATAACCAGCGGGAAAAGGTCGCTTTCAGCTATTATTTTTATAGTCTTCGAACCCTGTCGATGAACCTGCCCGGGCCCGCGCGCCGACGGTTGGCACGCAACTTGAAGGATTTCGTGTAGAACCGAACCTGATTGGAGCCTTCCATGGACAAAGCCACAAACCACCTCACCCTCCCCACATTTGCAGGCGCCCTGCGCCACCTCCTGTTCGCGGGTCTTGCCGCCCTGGCCACCAGCGCCCAGGCGCTGTCATTCACCCCCATTGAGGTCGACTTCAGCCCCAGCGGACGGGGCGCCACGCAGGTATTCCGTCTGGAGAACACCACCGCCGAGCCGGCCGCCGTCGAAATCGGCATGAAAACCCGCAAGATGGAAAGCAACGGCGACGACATCCTGGGCGATGCCGATGACCAGTTCAGCATCTTCCCGGCTCAGGTTGTCCTGCAACCGGGCCAGGTGCAAACCATCCGTGTGCAATACACCGGCCCGGCGCAGATCACGGCCGAGCGCGCCTTCCGCCTGATTGCCGAACAACTCCCGGTCGATGTGGGACAGGTCGCTCAGACGGGTGGCCGGATGCGCCTGCTGGTGAAATACGTCGCGTCGGCCTACGTGGTGCCGGCCAACGTCAAGGCAATCCTTTCGGTACCACAGGCCCGCCTGGTGCGCGACGCCCAGGGCGCGTGGTTGGAAGTCAGCGTTCGCAACGAGGGCACGACACGCAAAATTCTGACCGGCGCGCGGCTGGGCATAGGCGACCGCGTCATCGACACCGCAGCACTCAAGGGCATGGCTGGCGAAAACATCCTCGCCGGCACGACCCGGACGTTCCGCATTCCCGCACCGGCCAACCTGGCCGAGCCCCTGCCGCCAGTTCGCCTGCTGGTGGACTGAACCGGCGTGTCCAGGCATCGGCATCTGGCACCGATCGCCGCAGCCCTTGCCGTGCTGCCGATGGCCGTCATCGCGCAGGCACCGGGCGCGGCGGTCGATCCGGCGTTCGAGAAGGCCTTCGCCCAGCGCCGACGCATTACCGTGCAACAGATCGCCTTGCCGACCGTGCTGGACGGGCGCGAAGTCGGCGCTGTGACCGCCCAGATTCGGGGCCCGGAAGTCCGCTACGCCCGCGAGGCCCTGGTCACGGTGTTGGGCAACGTCCTGTTGCCTGAACGCCTGCAAACCCTGAAGGACCGGTCCGGGGGCGACTGGGTGGATGCGACCGCGCTGGTCCCGCTGGGAATTCAGGCGCAGTACTCGCCCCAGACCATCACCCTGACGCTGGACATCGCCCTGGAGGCCCGGCGCATCCGAACCCACCGGATCGACTCCCGCCGGGCGGTGTCCGACGAAAAACCTGAACCCGAGGCGGACATCCGCCCCCAGCCCTGGAGCCTGATCGGCAACATGCGGTGGGTCGGCTCGACCAGCCGCGCTTCGGGCAACGCCGCCAGCACGAACGCCCGTCTGCATCTGGAACCCGCGCTGCGGTGGCATCCCTGGGTCTTTGAGGCCGCCGGTTCCATGCCACTGGGCGCCGGCGGCGGGACCCGTGTGCGCGACATGACCCGGATCATCCGCGACTGGCCCGAACAGTCCCTGCGCCTGACGCTGGGCGATCTGTCAACTGGCGCCCGGCCGGGGCTGCCGGCCACCGCCCTGGGAGGGATTCAGCTGAGCCGGCGCTTCAGCCTCACGCCCGCGGTCAGCACCCTGTCCCAGCCCGGCGAGCGGATTGCGCTGCCCCAGGGCGCATCGGTCGATGTGGTGGTCAATGGCAAGGTCAGCCGGACGCTCCAACTGGGCCCGGGGGTTCATGACCTGCAGGACATTCCGGTTTTCTCCGGCGCCAATACGGTCGAGCTGCGCATTGTCGAGCCGGGAGGCAAGACCACCGTACGCCAGTTCGACTATTTCTTCGATTCGTCGCTGCTCGCTCCCGGTCTGGCGGAGTTTGATCTGGCGACCGGCGCTCCGGCCGTCACCGGCGCCAACGGCCCGCAATACCAGCGGACCACCCCCGTCACCTCGGCGTCGCTGCGCTACGGCATCCGGCCCGATGTGACGACTGGATTCGCGCTGCAGCACCGGCGCACGCCGGCCGGCGCCGTTCTGTTCTGGCAGACCGACTGGCTGTTTGCCAGTCCCGCCGGAACGGTGGCTGCCTACTTCACCGGCAACCGTCACCCGGGTTTTACCGGGCAGGTCACGAGCCTGCAGTGGCGCCAGCAGTCGCCGCTGCGGCTGGGCGACCCGCGACCGCGCTGGTCCTGGTCCACCAGCGCGCAGTGGACCCACCGGCGGCACGGCCACGCCAACGTCTCGACCGATTCACCCGGCAAAGGCAGCACCGATGCCGGCCTGCGAATCGGCACGGTGGCGCCCGGTGGCATGGGCCTGTCGGGGAGTTGGGCCCGGGCACGGCCGCACGACGGATCACCACCCCTCGACACGGCCAACCTGACCCTGCGCCAGCGGCTGAGCCCGCAGTGGTCGCTGGAAGCCGGACTGCGCTGGGAGCGGCAGGACAAGCGGCGGGAGCGGTCGCTGGGGATCAGCCTGCGCTGGTCGGGCGAACGCCAGCCGGATGGCTCGGGCCAGCGCGCCATGGGATCGGCCGACAGTTTCACCCGCCGTGTCCAGCTCGATGCCGAAACCTGGGGGGTTGCCAGCGTCGCCCAGGCCGATGCGCCGTGGCGGCTGTCGCTGGGGGCAGCCCGCAGCCGCGAAGGAACCGAGCGCAGCGTGCGCGCCCAGATGATGACCTCCCGCGCGGAGTGGACCGCCCAGCTCAGCGGCAATCACGCCGTCAGCGGTTCGACCCAATTCGCCGATGTCAGTGTCGCCAGCAGCCTGATCCTCACCGCGGACGGTTGGGCGCTGGCGCCACCGGTCAACGATTCGGCCGCTATCCTGCGCCCCCGCCCGGCCTACGGCGCCCTCACCATCCACATAGACCCGTCAGGGCCGACAGCGGCCGCCTCCAGCGACCGCTGGGGCGCACCGGTGCTGGCCGACCTGAACGCCTATACACCGCGTGAAATCCAGCTCGACATCGCCAATCTGCCCCCCGGCCTGGGCCTGGGCGTGGACCGTCCGCGCCTGTGGCCCGCGTACCGCTCGGTGCTGGCCGTGCCGGTTGGCAGCGACGCCAACGTCCAGGTCACTGCCCTGCTGCAAGAAGCCGACGGCGGACCGGCGGGCCTGCGCGCGCTGCAACTGGTCGCCGATGCGGGGGGGCCAGCCATTGACCTGTTCACCAGCCGGCGCGGGCAGTTCACCAGCCCGCCGCTGCGGCCCGGTCGCTACCAGCTGCGCCCGGCCGGCGAATCGCTGGTGCTGACCCGGTTCACCATCACGCCGGATCAGCAGGGTATCGTCTCGCTCGGGGCCATCGTCCAGAAAGGGGCCGAACGATGACCCGCCGCCCTCCCCGCACACACCGGTGGCCGCTGGTCGGCGTGGCCGTTCTGCTGGCCAGCCTGGCCGCCTCCGCACTGGCCCAGACCGGCCCCGACTGCCGACTGGACAGCCCGGCCGCCGTGACACTGGAACGCTACCGCCCCGACAGCGCGCCGACCGCCGGTGCCTGGACGCTGCGGGTGCGCAGCACGCGCGGTTGTGTCGCCCGGCTGCAGATTGAAGGTCTCAGCGAACCCGGTCGGCTGATGCTGGCCGGTCCGGCAGCGACCGGTGACCGCCTCGCGCTGTCCATCAGCGGCCAACCAAGTGGCACCGAACCCGTGGCCGCTGCGCCCGTCGATGCTGCCAGCATCACCGTCGGCCCGCAGCAGGACCAGACGCTGCGCCTGTGGCTGCGGCCCGAACCGGGCCAATGGCTCGCCGCAGGCAACTGGCAGCACACCGTACTGGCACGCCTGATCGACGCCCAGGGCCGCACGCTGGATACCCGCGAGGTACGCATCAGCGCCCAGGTTGACGCGACGGTGCGGGCCCAGTTTTCCGACACCGCCGGCGGGTCGCAGCTTGCCCGGCTGGACTTCGGTTTGCTGCAGCAAGGCGCCCGCCGGTCGACCACCCTGGATGTCCAGGCCAATACGCCCCACAGTGTGGTGCTGGAAAGCACCCAGCGCGGCCACCTGACCAATGCCCGGGCCCCGCAATCGCCGGCCATCGCCTGGACATTGCGCATCAACGGGCAAACGGTCGGGCTTGCCACGGCGGCACGGCTGCCCTTTGCTGCAGGGGGCCGCCAGCGGCATGTGCTGGAAGCGGAGATCGGCTCCGTCGAACGCGTTCTGGCCGGCGAATACCGCGACGAACTGCAGATCACGATCACGGCACAATGAACGCGCCATGACCAGCGCACCCTCCCCCGATGGGCCACCGCCCCTGCCGCCGCTGCGGCTGCAACAAGCCATCGACGCCGCGGAACTGGCGGTATGGGAATGGGACATCGCGACCCAGTCCATGCACCTCAGTGCCCGCTGGGCCAGCCTGACCGGTCAGACACCGGCGCCTGCCGTGATGCCGATGGCGCGGTGGCTGTCCGTGGTGCACCCGGACGACCTCGGTGGCCTGCGCACGGCGCTGGAGGCGTTTGTCCGCGGACAGACCTCCCGGCTGCGCACCGAACACCGGGTGCAGACAGCGGGCGGCTGGACCTGGATCGAACTGCGGGGCACGATCACCGCGCGCGACACCCACGGCCGGCCGACCCAGCTGGTCGGCACCTGCGCCGATATCGGCGAGCGCAAAGCCGAACAGGCCGCGCTGCAGCAGGCGCAGGAGCGCGCCCAACAGGCCAACCGGGCCAAGAGCGACTTCCTGGCCAACATGAGCCACGAAGTCCGCACCCCGCTCAACGCGGTCATCGGGCTGGCCCGGCTGCTGCGCCAGACGCCGCTGCAGCCGCCGCAGGACCAGTACCTGGACTTGATGGACCAATCCGCCACGTCGCTGCTGGCGCTGCTCAACGACATGCTGGACCTGTCCAAGATCGAGGCCGGCAAGCTGGTGTTCGAGCAGGTGCGCTTTGACCTGCTCGAATGGGTGGACAAGGCGATTTCGCCGTTCGTGGCCCAAGCCCGGGAAAAGGGCCTGCAGGTTCGGCTCGACTGTGACCCGGCGCTGCCGCCCGCCCTGGTCGGTGATCCCGGCCGACTGCGCCAGATCCTGGTCAACCTGATGTCCAACGCCGTCAAGTTCACCCACGCGGGTGGCATCCGGGTGCGGGTCTGGCCCGACGCGGACCCGCGGGAGATCGGCCCGGGACAGATCCGGGTGTTGTTCGAAGTGCGCGATTCGGGCATCGGGATGACGCCTGAACAGCAAAACGGAATTTTTGAAGCTTTCACGCAGGCCGATGCGTCGACCACCCGTCGCTACGGCGGCACCGGGCTGGGCCTGGCCATCTGTGCCCAGCTGGTCGAGCGCATGGGCGGGCGGATCCGCGTCGCCAGCCAGGCCGGGCAGGGCAGCGCGTTCCGGTTCAGCGCGGTCTTCATCCATGCGCCCGACGATCCGAGCCAGCTGACCCTGCCGGCCAGCCTGGACGCGCGCAGCCTGGCCGGCATGCGGGTGCTGCTGGCCGAGGACCACCCGGTCAACCGGCTGATCACCAGCCACATGCTGCAGGAGCTGGGCTGCACCGTCGTGACCGCCAACGATGGCGAGCAGGCCCTGGCCCTCTGGGCCGCTGAGGCATTTGACCTGATCCTGATGGACATCCAGATGCCGGTGCTCGGCGGCGAGGAAGCCACGGCCCGCATCCGCGCCCAGGAAGCGCGCCTGGGGGGGCATATCCCCATCGTTGCGCTCACCGCCCATGCCCTTGCAGGCGACCGTGAGAAATACCTTGCCGCCGGCATGGATGCCTATGCCTCCAAACCGGTTTCTCCGGACACCCTGGCCCAGGCGCTGCACGAGGCGCTGAAGTCCCGTGCGTCCACCCCCGAAGCCCTGCTGCCGCCCATGCGCTGGGGCGCCGCACCCGAAGCAGGCCAACCCGCGGCAATGCCGCCCGCCGCGGCGGCCCCTGTGGCAGCCGGCGCCACCACGGTGCAAGGCGAGCCGACTTCGGCCGCTGCGCCTTCCGGTACCGGCACCCCTGGCCACAACGCCGGCTTTGACCTCCAGCGCCTGCGCACCCGGCTCGGTGGCGACGCCGACGCTTTACGGGAAGTGGCCGCCGCGATGCGCGACGATCTTGACCAGCGCCTGCTTACCCTGGCGCAGGCGCTGGAGCGCCAGGATGCCGCGGCGGCAGCGGCCCAGGCCCATGCGCTCAAAGGGGCTCTGTCCAGCCTGACCTTCATGCGCGGCGCAGCCTTGGCCCGGGGTCTGGAACTTGCGGCCGGCAAGGCGGCCTGGCCGTTGTTCGGCCAGACTCTGGCCTTGCTGCAGCACGAGGCCCAGGCGATTCGCCAGGCGCTCGACACCCTGGCCTGACCGGTTCGCACCGCGGCGGCTCAGCCGCGCAAGCGCCGGAAGGCCGCCCAGAAAGCCGGGTCCTGCGAGGTCGCGAAATTGATCCGCATGTGGGTGCTGGGTTGCCGGCTGGCATGGAACAGGCCGCCGGGCGCGATCAGGTACCCCTCGTCCAGCAGGCGCAGTGCCAGGGTGTCGGTGTCCACCCCCGTATCGACCCAGCCGAACAGGCCGGCCGGCTCGGCAACAAAACGGCATCCGGCCTGCAAGGCCATCTGCACGCTGCGCACGCGCGCCTGGTCCAGCCGGTGGCGAATGCGCTCCGCATGGCGGCGCAACTGGCCTTGCTCCATGCACAGCGCCAAGGCCTTTTCCAGCAGGCTCGGCGTCGTCAGGGTGGTCAGCAATTTGGTGTCGACCAGCCGTTCGACCAGGTGCGATGGCGCGGCAACAAAGCCGATTCGCCATGCCGGGGCAAGAATCTTGGCGAAACCCCCGACATAAATGGTGCGTTCCAGTCCGTCCAGACTGCCCATCCGCGTGGCATGGGCGGGTGCGATGTGGCTGTAGGTGTCATCTTCCACGACCAGGAAACCATGGCGCCCTGCCAGTTGCAGCACCCGGTGCGCACTGGCCGGCGTGATCAGGGCGCCGGTGGGGTTGTGCAGCACACTGACGCTGACAAACAGCCGCGGTGCGTGGACTTCGCAGTACCGCGCCATGATGTCGGTATCCGGTCCGGCAGCCCCCCGGGGAACCGGCAACACCCGCATGCCCAGGGCGTCAAGCCGTGCGAACTCGACCGCCCAGCCGGGCTCTTCGACCATGACACTGTCGCCAGGTTTGAGCAAGGTGCGACTGACCACATCCAGCGCATGGGTGGCGCCCACGGTGGTCACAATCTGACCGGGCCGGACCGGAAGGCCCAGGGTATCCAGGTGCTGTGCGAGCGCGCGGCGCAGTCCGGCGTCGCCCTGGGGCTCACCGTAGGTCAACGAACTGTCCTGAAAGGCGGCTGTGGAGGTCACCTTGCGCACCGCCGCCGCCAGGAAGGGGCTTTTGAGCCAATCGGGCGGGAAGACCCCCATGCCCGGTTGCGGCTGCGGCCCCGCGGGCTGGAACATGGCGCGGATCAACCGCGTGGCGTCCAGCGGCTGCCCGCCCGGCGGGCGGGCCATCGGAACCTCGGTAGCTATCTTTTCAGTAGCATCAGGCGACCTTTTGACAATGGGTATTGGCAGTTTTTGTTGAAAATCACGGACAAAGAAGCCGCGCTGCGGCCGCGAGACAATCAGGCCGCGTGCGGCGAGCTGGTCATAGGCGGCAACCACCGTCGATGGGCTCACCTGATGCTGCGCGGCGCACTGGCGCACGCTGGGCAGGCGCGCGCCGGGAGCCAGCAGGCGGTCGCGGATGCGCTGCGCATAGCGCTCGACCAGCTGCTCGGCCAGGGATTGGGTGCTCGATCGGGTCAGTGCCATGGGGGAAGCTGTATGGGTCGACAACGCCATACAGTCTTTTATCTGATTGGTAAATCTGTACTGCTTGTGTACTGCCATCGGAGGATACATTGGCACCCATGTTGCGTCCAGCCCCCCGACCATGACATCCAGCGAATTCATCGCGCTGCTGGTGCTGGCCACGGCATCGAGCTTCACTCCGGGGCCCAACACCACCTTGTCGGCGGCCCTGGCCGCCAACCAGGGGCTGCGTCGGGCTTTGCGCTTCATCCTGGCCGTGCCGGTGGGTTGGGGCCTGCTTTTCTCGCTGTGCGCCGGGGGGGTCGGTTCGCTGGTGGTGGCTCTGCCCCCGCTGCGCTGGGCCATCGTGGCCGGCGGAACAGCCTATCTGCTGTGGCTGGCACGCCGGCTGTGGGGCAGCCGCTCACTGGCCGAAGCCGACCCGGCCCGGCTGCGGGTCGGTTTCTGGCAAGGCGTCGGCCTGCAGTTTCTGAACATCAAGGCCTGGATGCTGGCGCTGTCCATCGTGGCCGGCTGGATCGCGGGCCGACCCGACGCCGGGGCGCGGTTTGTCCTGGTGCTGCCGGTGCTGCTGGGCTACGCTTTTTTCAGCAACTTCAGTTACGCGCTGGTGGGCTCGCTGTTGCGTCACTGGCTTGCCGGGCCGGTTGAGGATGGTCAGCCGACCGGCCGCCGGTTGCTGGCGTTCAACCGCCTGATGGCCCTGGCCCTGACCCTGACGGCGGTCTGGATCGTGGTCAGCGCGCCCGGCCTGTTCGGGGGGAAACTGTGAGCGCGGGTTTGCCCCTGGCGCCCACCGACGCCGACCGGCAACGGGGGCTGTGGCTGGGCTTGCTAGGCGTGGCCGTGTTCGCCCTGACCCTGCCAATGACCCGCCTGGCGACCGGCACCACCGAAGCGCCCCAGCTGTCGCCGTGGTTTGTGACCTGGGCGCGCGCCGCGCTGGCGGGCATGTTGTCGCTGCTGTTTCTGCTGGCAACCCGGGCACGCCGCCCCGCCCCATCCGAAGTCCGCCCCTTGCTGCTGGCCCTGGCCGGCAATGTCATCGGCTTTCCGCTGCTGTTGGGCTGGGCGCTGCGCCATGTCACGGCCAGCCATGCCGCCGTGTTCACCGCCCTGTTGCCATTGGCGACGGCGGCCGTCGCCGCCTGGCTGATGCACCAGCGGGCGCGATGGAGCTTCTGGCTGTTTGCGGTGCTGGGCAGCACACTGGTGGTCGCCTACGCCCTGATCCGTGCCGCCCAGGCGGGACAGGGCCTGGGCCTCGAACCGGCGGACGCGTTGCTGGTCGGCGCGGTGCTGGCGGCGTCGCTGGGTTATGTCGGCGGGGCACAAGCGACCGCCACACTGGGCGCGGAGCGGGTGATCAGCTGGGTCTGTGTCCTGGCGCTGCCGGTGACCGTGCCGGCCAGCGTGCTGACCTGGCCGACACACACGGTCTCGCTGCCCGCGTGGCTGGCACTGGCCTACGTCGGCGTGTTTTCGATGTGGGCCGGCTTTTTCGCCTGGTTCCGGGGCCTGGCCCTGGGCGGCGCGTTGCGGGTCAGCCAGTTGCAACTGGTGCAACCGTTCATCAGCATCGTGGCGGCCGTGCCTTTGCTGGGCGAAGCCCTGGATGCCATGACCGTGCTGTTTGCGCTGGCCGTGGTTGCCACCGTGTTTCTGGGCCGACGCACCACCCTCCGAACCCCGACGACAATCCCCCTATCGACCCATAAAGGAAGCCCATGACCACCTGGACCCTGGCCGCGCGTGCCCACAAGATGAACCCTTCGGTAATTCGCGAGATTCTGAAGGTGACCGAAAAGCCCGGCATCATCAGTTTTGCCGGCGGCCTGCCCTCGCCCAGGACCTTTCCGGTCGAGGCCATGCTCGAAGCCACGCAGCGCGTCCTCACGCAGGACGGGCGTGCCGCACTGCAGTACGCCGCCAGCGAAGGCTACGGCCCGCTGCGCGACTGGGTGGCGCATGACCTGAAGAAACAAGGCATGGACATCCACGCCGACCAGGTGCTGATCACCACCGGCTCGCAGCAAGGCCTGGATCTGGTGGCCAAGATCCTGATCGACGCCGGCAGCCGCATCCTGGTGGAAACGCCCACCTACCTCGGCGCACTGCAGGCCTTCACGCCCATGGAGCCGACCGTGGTCAGCGTCGACAGCGACCACAGCGGCGTGCTGGCCGAGGACCTGCGCGCCAAGGCCGGCCTGGGCGCGGAGCGCGCGCGCTTCATTTACCTGCTGCCCAATTTCCAGAACCCCACCGGTCGCACCATGTCGGAAGCGCGCCGGGCCGCCGTGTCGGCGGCCGCCATGGAAACCGGCGTACCGGTCATCGAGGACAACCCCTACGGTGACCTGTGGTTCGACAGCGCGCCACCGCCCTCGCTGACTTCGCGCAACCCCGACGGCTGCGTGTACCTGGGCTCGTTCTCCAAAATCCTCGCGCCCGGCCTGCGGCTGGGCTACGTCGTGGCGCCCAAAGCCCTGTACCCCAAGCTGCTGCAGGCCAAACAGGCGGCCGACCTGCACACACCGAGCTTCAACCAGCGCATCGTGGCCGAAGTGCTCAAGGACGGCTTCATCGACCGCCACGTGCCCACCATCCGCGCGCTCTACCACCAGCAGTGCAACGCCATGCTGGCCGCGCTGGACCGCGAAATGGCGGGGCTGGATTTCCGCTTCAACCGCCCGGCCGGCGGCATGTTCCTGTGGGCGCGCCTGCCCGAGGGCATCGACGCGGTCAAGCTGCTGCCGCAGGCGGTGGACCGCAACGTCGCCTTTGTGCCCGGCGCCGCCTTCTATGCCGACCACGGTGATCCGCGCACGCTGCGCCTGTCCTTCGTGACCGCCAGCGTGGACCAGATCAACACCGGCGTGGCCGCGCTGGCCGAGGCGATCCGCCACTACCAGGCCTGATCCATGCTGCGCCTGTGGGGTCGCACCAGCTCGATCAACGTGCGCAAGGTGCTGTGGGCCCTGCAGGAGCTGGGCGTGCCGTTCGAGCGCATCGACGCCGGCCTGGCTTTCGGCCACAACCACACCCCCGCCTACCTGGCGAAGAACCCGAACGCGCTGGTGCCGCTGCTGGAGGATGGTGACTTCACGCTGTGGGAGTCGAACGCCATCGTGCGTTACCTCGCCGCAAGCCATGCGATGGGCACGCTCTGCCCGGAGGACCTGCGCACCCGCTTCGACGCCGAACGCTGGATGGACTGGCAGCAGACCACGCTGAACCGCGCCGGCGGGCCGGCCTTCATCCAGTGGATCCGCACCCCGGCCGAGCAGCGCCAGCCGGCGGTGATCGCGGCGTCGGTGGCCGCCACCGAGCCCTTGCTGCGGATGCTCGACGCCCACCTGGCCACCCGGCCGTGGATGGCGGGCGAACACTTCACCATGGCCGACATCCCGATCGGCTGCGAAATCCACCGCTGGTGGGGCCTGCCCCAGCCGCGTCCGTCCCTGCCGCACCTGGAACGCTGGTACGCGGCCCTCCTGGCGCGCCCGGCCACCCGTGGGGTGCTGGACCTGCCCCTGTCGTGAAAGACCTCCGATGACCGACCGCCCCTTCCGCCAGATGGATGTGTTCACCACCGCGCCCGGCTGGGGCAACCCGCTGGCCGTGGTGCTGGACGCGACCGGCCTGGACGACGCCGCGATGCAGCGGTTTGCCCGCTGGACCAACCTGTCGGAAACCACCTTCGTGCTGCCGCCCACCGAGGCCGGCCGCGCCGGCGGCGCCGATTACCGCGTGCGCATCTTCACGCCCGGCGGCGAGCTGCCGTTTGCCGGCCACCCCACGCTGGGCACCTGCCGGGCCTGGCTGGACACCGGCGGGGTGCCGCGAGTGCCGGGCCAGGTGGTGCAGGAATGTGGCGTGGGCCTGGTGACATTGCGCCAGCACGGCACGCAGCTGGCGTTTGCTGCCCCGCCCCTGCGCCGCAGCGCACCGGACGCCGGTCTGCTGGCCAAAATCACGACGGCGCTGGGCCTGACGCCAAACCAGGTGGTAGCCGCCCAGATGCTGGACAACGGGCCGGTCTGGCTGGGATTGCTGCTCGACCGTGCCGAAACCGTGCGCCACTGCGACCCTGACCATGCCCAACTGGCAGAAATCGGGCAAAAAGTGGGTATAGCCAGCGTGATCCGGTCATCTTTTGCTACGGAATTGATATCGCGATCCAGCCGTGAAGCGCGGGCTTTCGTTCGCTCGGCGCCGCCCCCCGAGCGCACAGACCCGGAGGGTGATGCCGACCTGGAGGTCCGCGCCTTCGCCGCACCCATCGGGGTCAATGAAGACCCGGTCACCGGTAGCCTGAACGCCAGCCTGGCGCAGTGGCTGATCGCCGACGGAGTCTTGCCAGACCAGTACGTCGCGGTGCAGGGCCTTTGCCTGGGCCGCGCCGGCCGGGTCTTCCTGACCCGGGACAGCACCGATCAGGTCTGGGTCGGCGGGGATGTGGCGCCCTGTATCGACGGGACGGTGCAGCTGTGAATGCCCTGACCCAAGGCCACGTCGACCATCTGGTGGTCTATGCCGAAACGCTGGACGCGGGCGTGCGCTGGTGCGAAGACACGCTGGGCGTCACGCCCGGTCCCGGTGGCGAACATCCGCTGATGGGGACCCACAACCGGCTGCTGGCGATTGCCTCGGACGCCTTCCCTGACGCCTACCTGGAAATCATCGCCTGCCAGCCGGGCGCCGCGCCGCCGGCTGCCGCCAAACGCCGCTGGTTCGACCTGGACGACCCCCACCTCAAGGCGCGGGTCGCTCGCGACGGACCGCAGCTGGTGCACTGGGTTGCCCGGGTTCCCGACGCGGCGGCCAGCGTGGCAGCCCTGGCCGCCCAGGACATCGACCGGGGCGATGTCTTGGAGGCCAGCCGCCGGACCGCCACCGGCTTGTTGCAATGGCGCATCACGGTGCGGCCGGACGGGCAGCGCCTGTTCGACGGTTGCCTGCCGACCCTGATCGAATGGAAAGGCGAACCGGCCGGTCGCCACCTGCCGGCCAGCGGACTGCAACTGCGTTCGATGGCCTTGCGCCACCCCGAGGCCCGCTCGTTGCGGCAGGCGCTGGGCAGTCTGGGCCTGGAAGGGATAGGCGTTTCGGTCGGCACACCCCGGCTGCGGGTTCAGCTGCAGACGCCCCGGGGACTTCTGGATCTGGCCTCGGCCTGAGCCTCGCCGCGACCGGCGGCGCGGGGTCCGGCACGGCCCTGAATCGCCCGCCGCCATCGCGCCGATGCCGCTGGCGTCGCGCGGGTGACGCCCAGTCGCCGCCGGGACAAGTTGCGCAAATCGGCTGCGCGACCATCCACGCCATGGGAACCCTCTACCTTGTGCGCCACGGCCAGGCTTCGTTCGGAGCCGACGATTACGACCAGCTCAGCGATCTGGGGCACCGCCAGAGTGTGCGCCTGGGTCAGACGCTTGCCAGCAAGGGTCTGGCCTTCGATGCCGTGATCACGGGCACGCTGCGCCGACATGCCCAGACCTGGGCGGGTATCCGCGAGGGCATGGGTTTGCCGACGTCCGCCGCAGCCGGCGCGCCGGTGCTCGAATGGCCAGGCCTGAACGAATACGACAGTCATGCCCTCATCCGCGCCATTGCGCCGGACCCGCTGCCGCGCCCCGACACGCCTGAGCTGTACCGGCATCACTTCCGGCTGCTGCGCGATGCGCTGGCGCAGTGGATGGCCGGTGTCATCAGCCCGCGCGGGATGCCGAGCTACCGGGAATTCGTTCACGGCGTGACCAGTGCGCTGGACCATGTCCGCCAGCACCATTTCCAGGGCAATGTCCTGCTGGTTTCCAGCGGCGGACCGATCGCCACCGCCGTCGGGCAGGTGCTGGGCACCTCGCCGGAAACCACCATCGAACTGAATCTGCGCATCCGCAACAGTGCGGTGACTGAATTCGCCTTCACCCCCAAGCGGCACATGCTGCTGACCTACAACACCCTGCCGCACCTGAACGAGCCCGAATACGCCCGCTGGATCACCTACGCCTGAGGCGGCGCGGCCGTCGCCGGCCGGTCCCGGCGAAGCAGCGGCACCGCCCGCACGGGCGGGTTCACGGACCGGGCGCGCAGCTGGCCGCAGCCGCCGTCCACGTCCTGCCCGGCGGAGTGGCGCAATTTGGTCAGGATGCCGCGACGGTGCAGGCGGCGGGCCATGTCGGCGGCGTGTTCCCCGCTGGGGCGGCGGTAGGGCAGCGCGTCAACCGTGTTGTAGGGGATCAGGTTCAGGATGGCGTATTTGCCCGCCAGCAGGCGCACCAGGCCCTCGATCTCGTCGTCGGTGTCGTTGACGCCTTCCAGCAGCGTCCACTGCACCTGCACCGGATAGCCCGTGGCGCGGGCGTAGGCTTCGGCGGCGTCCACCAGCGCCTCGGGCGTCAGGCGGGGCGCGCGGGGCAGCAGCTGTTCGCGCAGATCGGCCCGGGTGGTGTGCAGCGACAGCGCCAGCGCCGGCTTGACGCGACCGAGCGGCAGCCGCTCGAACACCCGCTCATCCCCCACCGTCGACAGCACCAGGTTCTTGTGACCGATGTCGCCGGCCGTGCCCAGCAGGTCGATGGCGTCCAGCACCGAATCCAGGTTGTGCGCGGGCTCACCCATGCCCATGAACACCACCTTCCGGACCGGCTGCAGCGCGCGGGCCAGCGCCACCTGGGCGACGATTTCGCCACCGGTCAGCTGACGGATCAGCCCCGACTGCCCCGTCATGCAGAAGCCGCAACCCACCGCGCACCCCACCTGGGTGGACACACACAGGCCCGCAATGCGACCGGGCGGCATCAGCACACTTTCCACCGTCTGGCCGTCGGCCAGGTCCACCAGCAGCCGGGCCGAGCCGTCTTCACCCGGGTGCTCGGAACGCAGGCGTGCCAGTGCGGCGAATTCGCCCTCCAGCGCCGGCAGAGCAGCACGCAGCGTGGCCGGCAGGAAATCCTCGATGCGCCGGCGGCCGCTGTCCTGCGGCCGGGCCTGCGACCACAGGCGCAGCACACGGTGCTCATGGGCGGGGGCGGCGCCCAGGGCGCGCAGGCGCTGGCGCAGTTGCGGTATCTGCATGGTTTCGAAGAGGAACTGCCGCGAGCTTACCGCGGCGAACGTTGGGATGCCGCCGGGACTCCCGGTACTCCTGCCGGGGTCGCACGAGGTCCGGAGACGCCGCCAGACGAGTTCCCCGTCCCCGAGCTGTCGCCGCCGGGCGCGTTGTCAGCGAGGCCGTCACCGTCCCGTGAGACCTCGCTATCGGACAGCTCGCCATCCGGCTCCAGGAAACGGATCGGCCGGCGGGTACGCGACGACATGCCCTTCAGCAGACGCTCCAGTTCGCGCAGAAGAAGGTCATGCGGCCGCATGCGCTCGCCCAGTACCACCGCCGCGACATGGAAACGCAGCGCCACATCCAGTTCGGCCCCTCGCGTCGGCGCCAGCCCCGACGCCACCAGCTGAACCAGTCGCGCCTGCAAAGCCGCGCGGTCGCGCACGCCTTCGAAAACCAGGCCGAATCGGCCGGCACCCAGACGCCCGGCCGGTTCGGATTCGCGTACGAAGCGCTGCAGTTTGATCACGGCACGCAAGACGGCCTGCTCGGCCATCGCATCGCCCCACGCCCGACGGATTTCGGACAGATTCACCAGATCGACCACCGCGACCGCCGCCGACTCGCGGCGCATCATCACGCCCGAAATCACCTGCTTGAGCTGCCGTTCGAAGGCGGCATTCGACAACAGGCCGGTCAGCGCATCCTGTTGTGTCAACCGGTTCACCCGCGCCTGCAGTACCAGCCTGTCGCTGGAGCGGGCGTTCAATGCCAGTACCAGCAGGGGCGACGCCAGCGCCACCGCGACGGCGGTACCCTCCATGGACAGCCAGCTGGCCGTGATCCAGCCCTGGATTCTCAAAATCACGAGGGCAACCGTGAGCAGCAGGGGCAGGTACGCCAGTACCACCCAACGGCCCACCGCATCGTCCCGGCGCCAGGCCAGTCCGCCGAGCACAAAACTCAGCACCGCACTCAGGACCAGCGCCGGTGTCATCGCCGCCACCTGCAGCGGCTGCTCGACCCACGGAAACGCCGCCACCAGCAGCAGGATCAGCGCACCGGCCAGCAGGGCCAGCCGGTCGGTTCGGGGATACCGTCCCGACACACTGCACAGGTGGCGAAGGAACAGGATATTGATGCCCGCGGTGGCCGTTGGCAGCACGGTGGACGCCAGATTGGCCCAACGGGGTGAGTCGTCCCACAGCAATTGGGCGGCGACCCCGGTCATCGCGGCGATGGTGAGTGTCAGCGCCGACGCATGCACCGCCGACCAGGCAAATACCTGCTCACGGTGCAAAGCCCACACGATCAGGCAGGTGACCGCCATCAGCGCCATCGTGCCGAAGACCATGCCGAGCAGGAGGTACCCGCGCTCCCGGGCCTGCTCCAGTTCGGAACTCGGTGCCACCCGCGGCACAAAACCCACCGGATACTGCTGGCGGACCTGCAGCAAGACCTCGTGTGACGCCCCGGGTGGCAAAAAAAGGTCGAACACCGGATATCGCCCGGGTCGCGCCCACTGCGCCACGGCCACCGTGTCACCCGCTTTCTGGCTGGTCCACACCCCGTCGGCACCCGGCTGATGCAGCGCCACATAGTCCAGCAAGGGCATGGCAATCTCCAGGCCCCAGGGCTGAGCCGGTCCGGCAGGCGCCTGCAGACGCAGCCACAACCACAGGGTCCGGTCTGGCCCGAGCGGATGGACCGTCTTCGCATCCACCGGCACGAAGCGTTCCTTGTGCTTTACAACCTCGGCCACCGCAGCGCCGGTGCCGGGTTCGATCCAGGCCAATCGCTGCAACACAACGGCTTCGCCGCCCCAGGCCGCCGGGGGCGCCATGCTGCCCAAGAGCCACAGCAGCACCAGGCCGAGCCGCCAGAGCGCGGCGCCGCGACCGGGCATCGGCATCTGCGCTGCCCCGCGCCCACCCGTGGCGACCGCGCCTGCCGCCATGCCTACCCGGTCCCTTTCTGCCCCGCGCGGCGCACGGTGTCGGGCGGCAGCTGGTCCATCTCGACCAGCAAGGCGGCCAGCGACCGGCCGGCCGCGTCCACAAGCGCCCGTCCCGCCTCCGCGGACGCCAAGGTCGCGTCACCGGCCGCACCGGCGGCGTTGAGATCCTGCGCCTGCCAGGCAAACCGGGCGCTGCGCCCATTGCCCAGAATGGCACAGTGCCGGGCGCGCAGTTGGGAGGTGGAATCAAACCGTGTCAGCTCCCCGGCACGAACCTGGTGCGGCGCCAGCGCCAGCATCATCGATGTCTCGACCGCGCCGGCGTGCACACCAAAGCGGTGCTCGACAGCGCCGAAGCAATCACTCACATCCGCGCCCGAGGCGTCAACCAGCGGCAACTGAAACCAGCTGGTGCTGACCACCAGCATCGAGCGCCGGGCGCGCAGGTCGCGGGCGACCACATCCAGCAGGCCAACCTGCCCTCCGTGGGTATTGAAGATCAGCAGCTTGTTCACCCCCGCCGCCGCGACACACTCGCCGATTTCAGTCCACAGGCGGATCACCGTTTCCGCCTTCAGCGTGAGGGTTCCCGCAAACGCCGCATGTTCGGGGCTGAATCCGACCGCCTGTACCGGCAGGAACAGGGCCGGAAGATCCGCCGGAAGATGCCCCACCGCCGCCTGCACGATGCCCTGGGCCAGGTCGGTGTCGACCGACAAGGGCAGATGCGGGCCATGCTGTTCGGTCGCCGCCACCGGCAGCACGGCGATGGCCCGCTCCCGATCAAGGCGGTCAAAGTCGGTGGTGGTCAACGCGGACCAGAAACGGGGCACGGCAGACATGGCAGGCATCTTACGCCCTGACACCCCAGAAAACCGGGCGCAACGGCCCCGCTGTGGTGTCCGCAACACCCCGCGCGTCGCTATCATGGCCGCCATGACCCAGGACCTGTTTCGCACCGACGCCACGCTGCGCGCATGCGCCGCCACCATCACCGCCATCACCGACCAGGGCATCGTCCTGGACCGCACGGTGTTTTACCCGCAAGGCGGCGGGCAGGCTGGCGACAGCGGCGTGCTGGTGGGCACCGACGGCCGCGAGCTGGCCATTGCCGACACCCGCAAGGGCAAGGATGCCGAGGGCCGTTTTACCAGCGAAATTTGCCATTTGCCAGCGTCAACCGGTGACAGTTCGCTCTCATTTCAGGACTTGTGTACCCAGGCCGGCCTGGCCGTGGGCGACGCGGTGACGGCCCGCATCGACTGGGCGCGCCGCCACCGCATGATGCGGTTTCACACCGCCACCCACCTGCTGTGCCACCTGGTGCCGCAGCTGGTGAACGGCTGCTCGATCACGCCCGACTACGCCCGGCTGGACTTTGCGATGAGCGAGCCGCTGGACAAGGACGCCCTGAACGCCGGCATCGCCGCGCTGGTGGCGGCCGCGCACCCGGTCACCGTGGGCCAGATCACCGACGCCGAACTGGACGCCAACCCGGCGCTGGTGAAAAGCATGAGCGTGCAGCCGCCGCGCGGCAGCGGCACGATCCGCACGATCAAAATTGGTGCCAACGCCCTGATCGACCTGCAGCCCTGCGGCGGCACCCACGTGGCCAACACCGCCGAGATCGGCGCGGTGGTGGTGACCAAAATCGAAAAAAAGGCCGCCAACGCCCGCCGGGTGGTGCTGGGGTTTGCCGACTGAAGCCCGCCGACGCCCATGCAGCCGCGCAACGCCACCGGTGACTCGTTTTTCTGCTGGGACGGCGACACGCTGGTGGTCAACATCCTGGGCAAGCCGTCCTCGCGCAAGGACGAGATCGGCGAGGCCCGCGGCAACCAGCTGCGCGTCAGTGTCAAGGCCACGCCGGAAAACGGCAAGGCCACCGACGCCATGGTGAAGTTCCTGGCGCCGCACTTCGGCGTGCGGCCGGCCGCCATCACCGTGGTGTTCGGGCGCGAAAACGTCAACAAACAGCTGCGCATCCACGCCCCCGCCGTGCTGCCGGCGGTGTTCCGGCCTATGGGGGAGACTTAGCTTTCCTGCGGCGGGTCTTTTTTCCGGAACTCCCGGCGGCCCGTCACGGCGCCATTTCCATCCGCGCCAGCAGGTACTTCAGATTGAACGCCAGGGCCCGTCCGGCCACCCGGTGCAGGGGCGCCGGAGGCTCGACTCGCTCTTCCAGCGTGCCACGGGCGGACAGAAACGTACGCTTGTCGGCTTTGCTGTCGTGCGCCTCGTCGTCGTCATCGATATGGAAATCACGCAGATCCGCATGGTGCCTGCGGGCCAGCATCAGCAGCGACTGTGCAGCCGCCTGTGCCGCTTTCCTGTCATGGGTCTGCAGCGCTTGGATCAGCAGGTCGAGCCGGCTGTTGACGGCCTGCAGGGTGTCAGCGTCGATCAGGCCCGCGTCGGGCCAGGTCGCCACATGGGCCTTCAGCCGTCGCGCCAGCTCAGCGCCCTGGTACGGGCTGGGCACGACGATGGCCGGAACCAGCACCGTCACATCGACTGAATCGTTCAGCTGAAGCTGCTGCACCTGCTCGGCCAGCGCCCCGGCGCGCGGCAACAGGACGGATTTGTTCATGTCCTGCGTATACCCCTGCAACTGCATCCAGCCAGCGCCGGGCAGTTCGGTGCGCAGCACACTGAAACTGTCCTGTGCCCGGTGCGGCGCTATGCCGGTGTTGTTTTTCTGGTAGTCGGCCAGCCAGCCAAACACGACCTGACCGGGATCGCGCAGGTTCAGAAACGCCCGCCACCGGCCAGGTGAATACAGCGTGCCGGCAACAAAGGCTTCTTCGGCGGCTATCTTCGCACGGACCGCAGCCAGGATCTGCGCCCAAGGAACATCTGACGGAATAGGCGGGTGCCTGAGCGGCTGGGCATCCCAGCGAGGCGCATGCACCACAATTTCGCTGATCGGCTGGCGCGCGCCCGCGCCATTGCTGATGCGGTAGTGGTACTCGAAGCGGTCGCGCGCCCACCGTACCTGGCTCTTCACACGGGCTTCGATCAGGATGCGGGGGGTGTAGCGCACTTCCTTGGAGCGGGACGGATCGGTGGGGCTGAACAGGGTGTAGACCCATTGCCCGGCCCGGTCGTCCCAGCGTACGGTGTCGCGGTCGGTCTGCGCGCTGACCGCGCCGCCCAAGGCCAGGCACATCGAGAGCAACAGGGCGCGATAGCGGGGATTCAGTCGTGGCATTACGGACTCCGGGTGTGTCTATTGGTCTGAAGCGCGCCCTCTTGCTGAAGACGCGATGATCGTAGCCCGGCGAAGGGTATCTTCGCTACGATCTGCCGCTCGAAAATGCGGTGCGAGAAACCCTGCCACCCCACGCCGCCGTGACCGGCGGGAACCAATTGGCGCGGGCATCACTCCCACCCCGCTGACCCCAGATATGCCTCCATGACCTTCCGAAACCCCTCTCGCCCCCCCTTGCGTATCGTGCTTTTCGCTGTGTTTTTCATAGCAATATTGCACCTTTCCACGCTGGCTATGGGCCAAAATCTTGCCAAACCAGTGGTCACCACCCCGGAAGTGCGTGCCGAGCTGATGGCGCACGCGCCCCAGGGGGTTCCCACCGGCGCCGGGGCGGACAAGGCCAGTGGCCAGCCGGTCTGGGTGGGGCTGCAGCTGGCGCACCAGCCGCACTGGCACACCTACTGGAAAAACTCGGGCGACTCCGGCCTGCCCACCGAACTGCAGTGGACGCTGCCCGCCGGCGTGCTGGCCGGGGACATCGACTGGCCGGTGCCCAAAAAGATCCCCATCGGCAACCTGGCCAACTACGGCTACGAAGGCACGGTGCTGCTGCCGGTGCCGCTGACCATCACGCCGGATTTCAAACCGCCGGTGGGCAGCGACACGCTGGACGTCAGGCTCAAAGCGGCCTGGCTGGTCTGCCGCCAGGAATGTATTCCGCAGGAGGGCGAGTTTGCGCTGCGCATTCCGCTGCGCGGCTCCACCGCCCTGAACGGTGCGGTGTTTGATGCCGCGCTGGCCGCCCGGCCCCGGCCGGTCATGGGCCCGGTGGGCGGCGTGCGGCCGGACAGCCAGGTGCGCATCGACGGGGATGCGCTGGCCGTCAGCGTGCAGGGTCTGCCGGTGGCGCTGCGCGGCAAGACGCTCGATTTTTTCCCCGAAACGCCGGAAGTCATCGCCACCGCCGCCGCCTGGACCCAGGCGTGGAACGGCGGCGAATGGACGGCGCGGGTGCCGCTGTCGCCCCAGCGGGCCAACAGCCCGTCGGTGCTGCCGGTGGTGCTGGCGGCGGACGGTCAGGGCTGGCGGGCCGAACTGAAGGTGCTGGGCACCTGGCCGGCCGTGGCCGCGCCGGCCACCGTGTCGCCCGCGCTGGAAGCGGCGCTCCAGGCCAACGCGGCCAACCGTGCTCCGCCGGCCCCGCCGGCGGCCAGCGGCAGCTGGCTGGCGGCGCTGCTGGGCGCACTGGTCGGGGGCCTGATCCTGAACCTGATGCCCTGTGTGTTCCCGGTGCTGGCAATCAAGGTGCTGGGCTTTGCGCAGCACGGCGGCGACCGGCGCGCCCACCGGCTGGCGGGGCTGGCCTACACCGCCGGGGTGGTGCTGTCGTTTGTGGCGCTGGGAGCACTGCTGCTGGCGTTGCGCGCGGCCGGCGAAAGCCTGGGCTGGGGTTTCCAGCTGCAGAACCCGGCCGTGGTGGCAGGGCTGGCGGCCCTGTTCACCGTGATCGGACTGAACCTGGCCGGGGTGTTCGAATTCGGCAGCGTGCTGCCCTCGTCGGTGGCGAGCCTGCAGGCGCGCCACCCGGTGGCCGATTCGTTCCTGACCGGGGTGCTGGCCGTGGCCGTGGCCTCCCCGTGTACGGCGCCGTTCATGGGCGCGTCGCTGGGGTTTGCGGTCGGTCTGCCGGCGGCGCAGGCACTGTCGGTGTTTGCCGCCATCGGCCTGGGGCTGGCGCTGCCGTACCTGGCGGCCAGCTTCCTGCCGGCGGTGGCGCGTGCGCTGCCGCGACCCGGTGCGTGGATGGACACCTTCCGCCGGCTGATGGCGTTTCCGATGTTTGCCACTGTGGTCTGGCTGGTGTGGGTGCTGGGCCAGCAGGCCGGCATTGATGGCGCCGGCGCCCTGCTGGCGCTGCTGGTGGCGCTGAGCTTCGTGATCTGGTCGCTGACCCTGGGCGGACGCACGCGGACCGTCATGACTTCGGTTTCGATAGCAAGCTTTGTCCTTTTGACGCTGGGTATTGGCCAAAATGTCATCAAACTGGCCGAGCCGGCCTCGTCGGTGGCCGCCAGCACCGCCCGCTGGGCCCCCTGGGCGCCGGGCGAGGTGGACAAACGCTTGGCCGCAGGCCAGCCGGTGTTTGTGGACTTCACCGCCGCCTGGTGTGTGACCTGTCAGTACAACAAGAAAACCACCCTGGCCGACGCCGGCCTGTTGGCCGAGTTCGACGCCAAAAAAGTGCAGCTGCTGCGCGCCGACTGGACCCGGCGCGACCCGGCCATCACCGCCGCCCTGGCCCAGCTCGGCCGCAACGGGGTGCCGGTCTATGTGCTCTACGCCGCCGGCAAACCGCCGGTGGTGCTGTCCGAAATCCTCAGCGTTAGCGAGGTGCGCGCCGCGCTGGCGGGGCTGTAGTCAGCCCCCCGGTTCCGCACCGTTTGAGTCTGGAGACCATGGCATGCAACGACGTTCTCTGCTTATCGCCTCGGCCACCGGCCTGGCCCTGGCCACACCGCTGACCACCTGGGCCACCGCAAGCGTCGGCCAGCCGGCGCCCGGCTTCACGCTGACCGACACGGCCGGCAAATCGGTGCGCCTGGCCGACTTCAAGGGCCGGGCCGTGGTGCTGGAATGGAACAACCCCGGCTGCCCCTTTGTGCGCAAGCACTACCAGGGCAACATGCAGGCGCTGCAAAAGGAAGCCGCCGCGCAGGGCGTCGTCTGGCTGGCGATCAACTCCACCGAAACCGCCAGCGGCGACTACCTCAGCCCCGCGCAGCTGGCCCGCTGGATGCAGGACAAACAGGCCGCCCCCACCGCCACGCTGATGGACGAAGACGGCACCGCCGGCCGCGCCTATGGTGCCCGCGTCACACCCCACATGTACATCGTCAGCGCCCAGGGCGTGCTGGTGTATGCCGGCGGCATCGACAGCATCCCGAGCGCCCGGGTGGACGACATCGCCAAAGCCACCAACTACGTGCGCCAGGCGCTGGCCGAGATCAAGGCCGGCAAACCGGTGTCGGTGGCCACCAGCCAGGCGTATGGCTGCAGCGTCAAGTACAAGTCCTGATCACGCCCGATTCGACCCGGCAAAACCGTACACTGCGGCCATGAGCCGCACCCCCGACACCATCAGCACCCTGCGCGACGTGCTGCACCGCTGCCGCACGATTGCGGTGGTGGGCCTGTCGCCGCAGTGGCACCGGCCGAGCTTCTTCGCCGCCAAGTACATGCAGTCGCACGGCTACCGTGTCGTGCCGGTGAACCCGCTGGTGGCGGCCGAAGGCGGCCGCATCCTGGGTGAGCGCTGTTTCGCCAGCATCACCGAAGCGGTGCAGGCAGTCGCCGCCCAGGGCGGGCGCATCGACATGGTGGACTGCTTTCGCAAGAGCGCCGACATCCCGCCGCTGGCCGAAGAAGCCATCGCTGGCGGCGCCCGCTGCCTGTGGCTGCAACTGGGGGTAGAAAACGAAGCTGCCGCCGAACGCGCCGAGGATGCCGGCCTGCAAGTGATCCAGAACCGGTGCGTGAAGATCGAACACGCCCGCCTGTTCGGCGGCCTGGGCTGGGCCGGCGTGAACACCCGCGTGATCTCGGCCAAGCGGCCGCAGCAGCTGCCGTATTGAGCCGGGCCCAGCCCGACCTGACCAACCCACCGGCTGTGCCTGCCCCCCTCCGTTCGGGCTGAGCCTGTCGAAGCCCTCCCGCAGGAAGACCACAAAACCATGTCCAACTCGCCCAAGGCCACAGCAAAGAGCGCCGACCGTGATGACGCATTCGCCAAGTTCTCCACAAAGGGCGGCGACCGCGACTACGGCTTCGCCACCCGTGCCATCCACGCTGGCGCCATTCCCGACCCGGTGACCGGCGCACGCGCCACGCCGATCCACCAGACCACCAGCTTTGTGTTCGACAGCGCCGAGCACGCGGCCAGCCTGTTCAACCTGCAAACCTTCGGCAACGTCTACAGCCGCATCAGCAACCCGACGGTGGCGGTGTTCGAGGAGCGTGTGGCCTCGCTCGAAAACGCCCGCGCCGCGCTGGCCTGCGCCAGCGGCATGGCGGCGCAGATGACGGCGCTGCTGGCCATCCTGAAGGCGGGCGACCACATCGTGGCGGCCAGCACCCTGTATGGCGGAACGGTGGGGCAGCTGGGCGTGGGGTTCTCACGGCTGGGCATCGAGACCACCTTTGTCGACCCGTCCGACCCCGACAACTTCGCCCGCGCCCTGCGCCCCACCACCCGCGCGGTGTATGGCGAGACCATCGGCAACCCGCTGGTCAACGTGCTGGACATCGCCGCCGTGGCCGAGGTGGCACACGCGCACGGTGTGCCGCTGGTCATCGACAACACGGTGGCCAGCCCGTACCTGTGCAACCCTTGCGACTGGGGCGCCGACATCGTGGTGCACAGCGCCACCAAGTACCTGGGCGGCCACGGCACCACCATGGGCGGCGTGGTGGTGGAAGGCGGCAAGTTCCCCTGGGACAACGGCAAATTCCCCGAGATGGTGGAGCCCAGCCGTGCCTACCACGGCGTGAAGTTCTACGAGACCTTTGGCGATTTCGGCTACACCATGAAGGCGCGCATGGAGGTGAACCGCACCTTCGGCGCGGTGCTGTCGCCGATGAGTGCCTGGCAGCTGCTGCAGGGCACCGAAACGCTGCACCTGCGCATGCGCGAGCACTGCCGCAACGCGCTGGCGGTGGCGAAATTCCTGCAACAGCACCCCAAGGTGCGCTGGGTCAACTACCCCGGCCTGCCGGATTCACCGTACTTCGAACTGGCGAAGAAGCAGTTCCGTGCGGTGGATGGCCAGCCGGGTGCCTCGGGCATCCTGACTTTCGGCATCGAAGGCGGCGCCGCGGCGGGCGAGCGCTTCATCGACGCCTGCGAGTTCCTGAGCCACCTGGCCAACATCGGCGACGCGAAGACGCTGGTGATTCACCCGGCGTCCACCACGCACCGGCAGCTCAACGACGAGGAACTGGCGAAAGCCGGCGTCAGCGCCGACATGGTGCGCCTGTCGGTGGGCATCGAGGACGTGGACGATATCCTCTGGGACATCGACCAGGCACTGGCGCGCGCCACGCGGGGTGCACCATGACCGGCACCGCCACCCGGCGCGCCTTGCTGGAGCGCAGCCGCACGATTGCCGTGGTGGGTTTGTCGCCCAAAAGCTGGCGCGAGAGTTACGGCGTCTCGCGCGCCATGCAGGCTGCCGGCTGGCAGATTGTTCCGGTCAACCCGGCCGCCGGTGTCGCGCATATTCTGGACGAACCGGTGTTTGCCACCCTGACCGAGGCAGCCCGCCACCAGCCTATCGATCTGGTCAATGTCTTTCGCAATCCGGAGGACGTGCCGGCGGTGGTGCAGGAGGCCATAGCCATCGGCGCAAAGGGGGTCTGGCTCCAACTGGGCATCACCCATCCGGAGGCCGCAGCCACTGCGGAAGCGGCCGGGCTGACCGTGGTGCAGGATGCCTGCATTGCGGTCGAAATGCGGCGCAGCGGCGCCCGGCCACCAGGCTGAAGCAGTCGCGGCGCCCGAACACGCCCAAGGGGCGATGCCGGGGGCCCGTCAGGTGGCTTTGGCCGTTTTCGGCCTGGCAGCTTTGCGCGCAGGTGCTTTGGCAGACGCCGCAGCACTGTTGTCCACGGTGGCTTCGGACGTCTTGGGCGCCGCAGCGGGCCGCTTGCGGGCGGGTTTTGCCGCGGCCGGCGCAGCCGCTGGAGCGTTTGCGGGGACCGGCGCCGGTGCTGCCGCAGCCGCCACTGGGGCCGCTTTCTTTCGCGCAGGCGCTTTCCTGGGCGCTGCTGTCACGGGCGTGGCCGCTGGCGCCGCCTCGACCGGCGTTGCGACCTTTTTCCTGGCAGCCGCGGTTTTGGTTGCTCCCGGGGCACTCTTGCGGGCCGATCTGACGGGCGCCTTGTCTGCGGCGTCGGCGGTCGGGGCCGCGGAGCCCTTCCAGGTCAGGCGGGCCTTGCGGGCCAGCGCCACGACATTGGCGATGTCGGCGTCCGAATAGACCCCTTTCACGCCCGAAATGGCTGACAGCTTCATGCCGTGCTTGAGGCCGAGCTTGTAGATTTCCTTGACCTTTTCCCATTCGGTATCACGACCGATGGTGAACACCTCGAAGCGCCCCTCCAGAGCCAGCACGATGGTTTCGGCCAGGCAGGCATAGATCACATTCGGCGGCAGACCGATGCTCTTCATGCCCTTGACACGGGTCGGCAGCTCGATTTCGCCCGATTCGATGACAAGCACGTCGGGCCGCTTGGCGACCTCGGACGGCGGCAGATCCAGCGGTCGGGCCACATCGGTGATCACACATCCGGGTTTGACCCGGGTAATGTCCAGAATTTTCTTGCCGGCGCCCGAGGTGGAGGTGACGATCATGTCCATGTCACCCAGCAGTTCGTCGTAGTTGGTCGAGCACACCACATTGGCGTCGGGGGTGTCGAGCAGGATCGAGGCCTTGAGTTCGTCAAGCTTTTTCATGTCGCGGCCCGCGATCACAACTTCGTCAAAGGCCATCGCCAGCAGGCGTGCGCTGACCGATCCGATGGAGCCGGAAGCACCGATCACCATGGTCTTGGCGGGAACCCGCTTGTCGCCGGGGCTGACCTTGATCAACCCCATGCGCCGCATGGCGTCGGCGGCCGCCCACAGGGCGCCCGATGCCGAATAGCTGTTGCCGGTGGTGATCGGAATGCGGGCGCGGCGGGCCACGGTGATGCCGGCATCACCCACAACCTTGGTGAAGGCCCCCAGGCCCATGATCTGCGCGCCCAGGCGTTCGGCAATTTCGGCGGCCGCCAGCAGCCGGCGGTAGGTGAACTCGGGGCTGCGCGCAAGCATTTCCTTGGGGGTGCCGCCGACCGAAATCAGCCAGCCTTCGGCTTCGGCCCCGGTGGGCGAAACGATGTTCTCCATCTTGCAGTACACCATGGGTGGCATGTGCGCCGCCAGGGTTTCGACACGGTCCATGACAAACTTGGGCGTGCCCTTGGGAATGGGGAAGCCCTTGCGGATGAATTCCTGGCTGAGCGGGTGAATGACAAACGCAAAGCGGCGGATCTTGCGGAACTTGCCGGTCGGGTGCAGCAGACGCGGCTTGAGGTTCAGTTCGTCCAGGATCTCGGTGAAATCGTCGTCAGAAACCTCGGAGGCTTCCTTGCCCAGTTTGGCCAGGACCATGGCCTCCAGGGTGCTGACCCCCACCACGCGGTCAAACAGCTTGGGCGTCACGTCCACCACCAGATTGACCTTGCAGTCCTTGAAGAACGCCAGGCGTTCGTCGTCCACCGCGGAGGTGATCAGGGTCTTGCCCTGCAGGTTGGTGCGGTTGCCGACCGCCTTGATCTCCGCGAAGGTGCCCACCACCACATGGGCGTCGGCAACGGCGTTGGAGATCCGTTTGTTCTTGAACCCCGTCAGCGCCGACTCCAGCAACTGGCCGGGCCGCCCGCTGAGAATGAAATCGCTGCCCTTGGCGTACAGTTCCAGCTTTTCGAGCGAGTTCAGCAGCACCGGCGAGCCGGTACCGAACACGGCGTCGGCAAAACTGAGGTTCGGGGTGTAGTCGGCCATGGCCACCGCCATGTCGTAGTTGCGCATGCCCGACAGGAACAACACCAGGTTGTTGTTGAAGTAATTGCCCAGCTCTTTTTGCACATGGCGGATCGCCCGCACCTGCAACAGGCGGCGCATGGTGGCGCCCGTGGTCACCGGCACCCGCGTCACGACCTTGGTCAGACGCTCGGTTTCCTTGTTGATGAGCGTGCGCAGTCCGACCTGGTAGTGGTCACTGATTTCACTCAGCGCCACCACATCGGCGCTGGCTTGCTGTCGGCGCATCAGCTCCCAGGCTTTTCCGGTGTCCATGTCGGCGCCCACCCGTTGCACGGTCATGGCCTGCCCCAGGAACTCGGTTTCGAAGCTGAAGTCCTGTTTGGACGAGCCCAGGGTGACGGTAACCACTTTTTTCATGTGTTGACTCCTCGTTGTCGGGTTGGGGTGGATTCGGGGCCGGTATCGGGTGGATCAGGCCGCGTCGGCGCCGGTCTTGCGGCGCGCGGGTCGCCGCGGCGCGGCTTTGGCGGCAGCACCGGTGCCGGCCTTGGCGGCCGTTTTGCGGGCCGGAGCAGCCGTCTTTTCCGGGCGGGGCAACACCTTGCGGATCATCGCTTCGCATTCTTCCTGGGTCATGTAGCGGGGCACGGGATACCCGGTCATGGCCTCATGCTGGGCCGCACGGGCCAGATCGCTGATGTCTTCTTCGCGCAGCGCTGCCAGGGTTTCAGGAATGCCCAGGTCCCGGTTGAGCGCCTCCACGGCATCCAGGAAGCGGTTCGCCAGGGTTTCGGGCTCGTCCCCTTCCGTACCCAGTTTGGCCCGCACCGCCAGCTGGGCCAGTTTGTCGGTGATCGCCGGTGCGCTGAAACGCAGCACATGGGGCAGCATGATCGCGTTGGCCAGGCCATGCGGCGTGTGGTAGCGGCCGCCAAACTGGTGCGCGATGGCGTGCACATAGCCGACGTTGGCCCGAGTAAACGCAAAACCGGCGTAGGTTGAGGCCAAGGACATTTTTTCCCGGGCCTGCAGGTTGCCTCCTTCGCGGTAGGCGGTGCGCAGATTCTCGAAGATCAGGCCAACCGCCGAAAGCGCCATGCCGTCGGAATACGGCGTCTTCCAGTTGCCGACAAAAGCCTCGATCGCATGGGTCAGCGCATCGATACCGGTGGCGGCCGTCACCGCAGGCGGCAGCCCGGTCATCAGCGACGGGTCCAGCGCGGCCATCTTGGGCACGATCCGCGGATCGACAATGACCAGCTTGCGACCCCGTTCCGGGTCGGAAATCACCGCCGCCACCGTCACTTCGGAGCCGGTCCCGGCCGTGGTGGGCACCGCATAGATGCGCACCGGCGTACGCAGGCCTTTGAAGTACCCGGCCAGCTGGCGCAGCGGCTTGGGGTTGGCCACGGCAACCGCAATGGCCTTGGACGCATCCATCGCCGAGCCGCCGCCAAAAGCGACGATGGCATCGCAGTCATGCTCCTGGAAGAAGGCTATGCCCTCCTCGATCAGCGGAATCGGCGCGTCGGGCGTGATCTTGTCAAAAACGACAAATCGGGCGCCGCCGGCTTCGAGGGCTTCGGTCAACGGCTTGAGCAGGCCCAGCCGGGAAATGATCGCGTCGGTCACCACCAGGATCTTGCGGTGACCAAAACCAGCCACCGCCTGACCCAGGCGGGCGCTGGAACCGGGGCCGACCAACAGGGTCGGTTGCGGAATCGGAATGAAACGGGTCACCATTCCGGCGCCGCGCATCAAGGCGCTCAGGCCGCTGGCCCGCAGGGAGTCACTCATCAGGTCGGCAATCATGGGTCTCTTTCTTAAAGCTGGCGCGGTCTGGCAGCCCAAACGGCGCAGTATGCCCGTGTCAATCCGGTTTGAAAAAGAGGGGAATACCTAAGGCACCCCCGCGTAAACCCTGAAGCGGCGACGCGAACCGGCTGCGCCCAGAGCACCGAACGGGGCAACCGCGCCGGCAAGCAGGGCCCGCCCGGAGAATATGATTTTTATAGCATAAGGCGACCTTTTTACGCTGGGTATTGGCCAAAAATGGCCAAAACACCGCCCCAACAGGCGTGAAGGGTGTCGCGACTCGGCGTAGCGGGCCCTTTCCGGTCCGGCCGGGCGTACTGCCCGGACTTTTTCACAATCTGAAGCGCCCCTGACCCCTCGTGGGCCGGCGCGTCAAGGTCAGTCTCTCCACCCGCCATGGAAAAGCTAAGTATTTGATTTGTCGATGTTTTGTCGCACTGCCCGAAAAACCGGCAGCCCGATGCAAGGCTTGATTTTCAAGGCCCTGGAAGCACTCCCCACGGCTTTTCAACAAAGTTATCCACAGATTGGCTGAACTGTTCCGAAAAACTCTCTTGCTGCTTGCACTTAGCGTCGATTCCTCTAATGATGGTGAGATCGCGGCGATCCCTGTCGCGTCGTTCTTGCGCGCCACCGGCCCGGGCGCTGGGCGGCGGTCAAATCGCTCCTGCGACAATTCAGGCCATGAGCCTGACCTTCGCCCCCCTGAAAAACGACACCTTCCTGCGCGCCTGCCTGCGCCAGGCCACCGACTACACCCCGCTGTGGCTGATGCGCCAGGCTGGCCGTTACCTGCCCGAGTACTGCGCCACCCGCGCCAAGGCTGGCAGCTTCATGGGCCTGGCCACCAACGTGGACTACGCCACCGAAGTGACGCTGCAGCCGCTGGAGCGTTATCCGCTGGATGCGGCCATTCTGTTCAGTGACATCCTCACCGTGCCCGACGCGATGGGCCTGGGCCTGTCGTTCGCCCTGGGCGAAGGCCCGCGTTTCGCCTCGCCGGTGCGCGACGAGGCCGCCGTGACCGCGCTGCAGGTGCCGGACATGGACAAGCTGCGCTACGTGACCGACGCCGTCACCTCGATCCGCAAGGCCCTGGACGGACGTGTGCCGCTGATCGGCTTTTCCGGCAGCCCCTGGACGCTGGCCTGTTACATGGTCGAAGGCAAAGGCAGCGACGACTACCGCCTGGTCAAGACCATGCTGTATTCCCGCCCGGACCTGATGCACCGCATGTTGCAGGTCAACGCCGACGCCGTGGCGGCGTATCTGAACGCGCAGATCGATGCCGGCGCGCAGGCCGTGATGATTTTCGACAGTTGGGGCGGGGTGCTGGCCGACGGCGCCTTCCAGACCTTCAGCCTGGCCTACACCGCGCGCGTGCTGGCGCAGCTCAAGCGCCACGGCGTCGATGGCCAGATCGTGCCACGCATCGTCTTCACCAAAGGCGGCGGATTGTGGCTGAAAGACATGAAAGCCCTCGACTGCGAAGTGCTGGGTCTGGACTGGACCATGAATCTGGGGACCGCGCGACAGATCGTCGGTGGCGACGTCGGCGGCCCGGGCAAGGCACTGCAGGGCAACATCGACCCCAACGTGCTGTTTGCGCCACCCGAAGCGATCCGCACCGAGGTGCGCCGGGTGCTGGACAGCTTTGGCCTGCCGCATACCGACCGGAGCACCCGCGGGCCGACCCAGATCTTCAACCTGGGCCACGGCATCAGCCAGTACACCCCCCCCGAGCATGTGGCCCATCTGGTCGACGAAGTCCATCGCCATTCCCGCGATCTGCGCTCCTAGCACAAAAACGGCGGCGCAAAAGGCTTCTTATGCACAAAAAATGTGACGCGGCGCAACAGGCAGATGTTTTGTACGCTGCACCCGCTCCCAAAGCCGTAGCACCGCTAAGTGCTTGATTCATATAGGATTGAGAAAGCTGCTTTTTTGGCGGGCAGGCCGTCGGAAGCCTTGATTTTCAAGGCTTTGGCGCGGGTCCGAAGGGGATTTCAACAAAGTTATCCACAGTTTCCCGGGATTTCCCGGAAAGCTTTGGGGAATCAAGTACTTAGCAGCGAATTCGCCTGAAAGTATTCATTTTCAGACTCGGCTCCACGCATGCGCTCCTCCTGTTGGCTCTCGGTTCTGGTGGCTTTGCCCGCCCACAGCAGCCACAACGGGCCACTGACCTACACCAGTGAGTGCCCACTCGCGCCCGGCAGCCTGGTGCGCGTCCCCCTGGGCTCGCGGGACGTGCCCGGCATCGTCTGGGGACCCTTGGCGGCGCCGCCGGACCATATCGATCCATCCACCCTCCGGCCGGTGACCGCCCACCTGGACTCGGTCCCGGCCTTGTCTCCGGCCTGGTTGCGTCTGGTGGATTTTGCGGCCAGCTATTACCAGCGCAGCCCCGGCGAGCTGGCCTTGTCAGTCCTGCCCCCGAGCCTGCGCGATCTCACCCCGGTCCAGATGGGTCGCCGCCTGCGCCGTGCGCTGCCGCCGTCCGGCGCCGCGGGCAGCGATGCCCTGCCGTCCGAGCCGGCCCGCACCCTCAGCCCTGGCCAGGCCGCCGCGCTGACGGCGATCCGTGACGGCCCGGGGCCTTTCCTGGTGCATGGCGCAACCGGCAGCGGCAAAACCGAGGTCTATCTGCAAGCGGCCACCGACCTGCTGCGCACCGACCCGCGGGCGCAGGTGCTTTTTCTGGTCCCCGAAATCAATCTGACACCCCAGTTTCAGGAACGGCTGGTGCGCCGCTTTGCGCCCGAGTTCGGCCCGCAGGCGGTCGTGACGCAGCACAGCGCCATGACGCCGGCCCGGCGACTCGCCAGCTGGCTGGCGGCGCACACCGGCAGCGCCCGGGTGGTGCTGGGAACCCGACTCGCGGTGTTCGCCTCGATGCCCTGGCTGAGGCTGGTGGTTGTCGACGAGGAACACGACCCCAGCTACAAACAGCAAGAGGGGGCCCGCTACTCCGCCCGGGACCTGGCGGTCTACCGCGGCAAGCTCGAAGGCGCCACCGTGATCCTCGGTTCGGCAACGCCAAGCCTGGAAAGCTGGTACCTCAGCCGGCCGGCCAGCGAAGGCGGCCGCTACCTGCGCCTGTCCATGCCCGAGCGAATCGGCGCCGGTGCACTGCCCGTGGTGCGACGGGTGGACATGAACCGCCAAAGCCGCCATGCCTTGTTGTCCGCACCACTGATCGAGGCGCTGCGCGAGCGCATCACGCGTCAGGAACAATCGCTGTTGCTGCTCAACCGACGCGGCTATGCACCGGTTCTGCATTGCACCGACTGCGGCTGGAAGAGCGAATGCCCCCACTGCAGCGCCTACCGGGTCTTCCACAAACACGACCGCACCTTGCGCTGCCACCACTGCGGCTTCACCCAGCCGGTGCCGCGGGCCTGCCCGGCCTGTGGCAACCCGGACATTCGGCCACTCGGTCGGGGTACCGAACGGCTGGAAGAGATGCTCGCCGAAACCTTGAGCACCACCCTGCGACCCGACGGCACTCCGGTACGTATCGCCCGCATCGATGCCGACACCACGCGCCACACCGGCGCACTGGAAAGCCAGCTCGCCGCCGTCCATGCCGGCGAGGTCGACATCCTGGTCGGCACCCAGATGGTCGCGAAAGGCCACGATTTCCGACGCATGACGCTGGTGGCGGCGATCAACCCCGACGGAGCCCTTTTTTCCAGTGACTTTCGCGCGCCGGAACGGCTGTTTGCCCTGTTGATGCAGGCCGGCGGCCGCGCCGGTCGCGATGCCCAGCAGGCGGGCCGCAGCGAAATGTGGGTGCAGACCTTCCACCCGTCGCATCCGGTTTTTGAGGCACTCAAGCGGCACGACTACCCGGCGTTTGCCGCGTCACAGCTGGCGCAAAGGGCCCAGGCCGGCCTGCCGCCTTTCCTGTTTCAGGCCTTGCTGCGTGCCGATGCGGCGACCCAGGAGCAGGCGCAGGAATTCCTCAACGACGCCAGCAGCCTGGCCGAAGAACATCTGGCGGCGCTGCTGGGCGCCATCACCCGCTACCCGGCCGTGCCCTTGCTGATGCAACGGGTGGCCAATGTCGAACGGGCGCAGCTGCTGGTGGAAAGCCCGTCGCGGCCCGCCTTGCAGCGGTTTGTCGCCGCCTGGCAACCCCTGCTGCAATCGCTGCGGGCCCAGCCGCGACACCGCCGCATTCAGCGCTGGGCTGTTGACATCGATCCGCTGGCGATCTGAAGGCCGTGCCGCTGCGGCCTCACGCGCGCCGCCGATCAACCCGGCCCAGGTTCATCACCTTGTTCCAGGCGGCGACAAAGTCGCGGACGAACTTGGCACCGTTGTCGCACTGGGCATAGACCTCGGCGATGGCCCGCAGCTGCGAGTTGGATCCGAAAGCCAGGTCCACACGGGTCGCGGTCCATCGGGGAGCGCCCGTCTTGCGGTCGCTGCCCTGGTACAGGTTGTCGCCGGCCGGCGTCCACGCCGTGCCCATGTCCACCAGGTTGGTGAAGAAGTCGGTCGTCAGCTGACCCGGACGCTGCGTGAACACCCCGTGCTGCGAGCCTCCGTGGTTGGCGCCGAGCACGCGCAAGCCACCGACGAGCACCGTCATCTCCGGGGCGGACAGGGTCAGCAGCTGTGCCTTGTCGATCAGCATCGCTTCGGGCGAAACGCTGAACGCCTTCCGGCGCCAGTTGCGAAAACCGTCGGCCACCGGTTCGAGCACGGCAAAGGAATCCGCGTCGGTCTGCTCGGCCGTGGCGTCGGTGCGGCCGGGAACGAAAGGCACCTCCACCATCTGCCCGGCGGCCCGGGCGGCAGCTTCCACACCCGCGTTGCCCGCCAGCACAATCAGGTCGGCCAGCGACACCTTCTTGCCGCCGCTGGCGTCGGCGTTGAAACCGCGCTGGATGTCCTCCAGCACGGTGAGCACCTTGGCCAGTTGCGTCGGCTGGTTGACGTCCCAGTCTTTCTGCGGGGCCAGGCGGATGCGGGCCCCGTTGGCACCGCCGCGTCTGTCGCTGCCGCGGTATGTGGAAGCCGAAGCCCAGGCGGTCGAGACCAGCTCGCTCACCGAAAGGCCGCTGGCGAGCACACGGGCCTTGAGCGCCGCGGCGTCGGCGGCATCAATCAGCGGGTGGTCCACCGGCGGCACCGGGTCTTGCCAGATCAGGTCTTCGGCGGGCACCTCGGGGCCGAGGTACAGCGCCTTCGGCCCCATGTCGCGGTGGGTCAGCTTGAACCAGGCGCGGGCGTAGGCGTCAGCGAACTCGTCAGGATGGGCCAGGAAGTGGCGGGAGATTTTTTCGTAGGCCGGGTCAAAGCGCAGCGACAGGTCGGCCGTCGTCATGTGCGGCGCGTGCTTCTTGCTTGGGTCATGGGCGTCGGGAATCATGTCCTCGGGATCCACGTTCTGCGCTTCCCACTGGATGGCCCCGGCGGCTGTGGTCATCTGTTTCCACTCGTACTTGAATAGCACCTTGAAGTAGCCCATGTCCCACTGGGTGGGGTTGGGTTTCCACGCGCCTTCGAAGCCGCTGGTGGTCGTGTCGCCGCCCTTGCCGCTGCCGTACCGGTTCTTCCAGCCAAAGCCCATCTCCTCCAGCGGCGCGGCTTCCGGCTCGGGACCGACCAGGGCCGCATCGCCGGCGCCGTGCATCTTGCCGAAGGTGTGGCCGCCAGCCACCAGGGCCACGGTTTCGTAGTCGTTCATGGCCATGCGGGCGAAGGTCTCGCGCACGTCACGGCCGCTGGCCACCGGATCGGGCTTGCCGTCGGGGCCCTGCGGGTTCACGTAGATCAGGCCCATCTGCACGGCGGCCAGCGGGTTTTCCAGCGCGCGATCACCGCTGTACCGGCTGTCGGGTTTGTCGCTGGTGGCCAGCCATTCCTTTTCTGCGCCCCAGTAGATGTCTTCTTCGGGTGCCCAGATGTCGGCGCGGCCGCCGCCGAAACCGAAGGTCCTGAAACCCATGGTTTCCATGGCCACGTTGCCGGCCAGGATGAAAAGGTCAGCCCAGGAGATGGCGTTGCCGTACTTCTGCTTGATCGGCCACAGCAGGC
>ERZ761607.1118-NODE-1118-length-35906-cov-5.010069_pt1 | contig 35906 bp, 27 predicted proteins | sample MGYA00511164_ERZ761607 | MGnify/ENA primary metagenome ERZ761607 (study PRJEB28899, sample SAMN02445080) | bioreactor sludge metagenome | biome: EBPR sludge | place: Australia: Brisbane, Thorneside Wastewater Treatment Plant | collected 2011-06-22 ... | reverse complement strand
GCCCTGCCCCCCGCACCCGGCCGCATCGCCCTGTTCGTCGGCGTCGCCTACTACCCGCCCAACGCCGAGGCGATCCGCTGGCTCGTGACGGATATCTGGCCGCGCGTGCGCGCCCGCTGCCCCGACGCCGTGGCCGTGATCGTCGGCGAAGGCGCCGCCGAAGCCGCCGGCGAAACCGACCCGCCCGGCATCCAGCTCGTCGGCTTCGCCCCCGACCTCGCCCTGCACTACCAGCACGCCTCGGTCTGCCTCTGCCCGATCCGCCGCGGCAGCGGCACCCGCATCAAGATCATCGAGGCCGCCTTCAGCGCCCGCCCGGTCGTCGCCACCACCATCGGCGCCGAAGGCCTGACCTTCACCCACGGCACCGACATCCTGATCGCCGACACCACCGAAGCCTTCGCCGACGCGATCATCGACCTGTTCGAGCATCCTGCGCGCCGCGCCGAGATCGGCCACGCCGCCCGCCGCCGCGCCGACACCGACTACGCCCCGTCGGTGATCGTCGACCGCCTCGTCACCCTGCTCCGCGACACCGCCGCCGCCCGTCCGGAGGGCCGCGCATGAGCCGCGCCGCCCACCCACTCGCCTTCATCGGCGGCACCTCCGAACCCGGCGGTCTCCACGTGCACACCGCCGACGTCGCCCTCGCCGCCGCCGCATCCGGCCGCCACGTCACCGTGGTCTGCCCGAGCATCGACCACTTCAGCCCGATGCTGCGCGGCACCCCCGTGCAGGTCCGCGTCGTCCCGCCGCGCGACCTCGCCGAACCCCCGCGCCGCTACTGGCCGCGCGTGCTCGCCGGGCTCCGCGACGCCGTGGCCGTGCTCTGCCGCGGCAAACTCGCCGAAGGCTGCGCCGGCGACCTGCTCGCCATCCGCCGCGCCACCCGCCGCCTCCTCACCATCGAACACCGCGAAGTGGACAACCCCGCCCTCACCGCCCGCGACCTGTTTCTCCACGGACTGGCCATGCGCGTGACCGTGTACCGCAGCATCGCCGTCTCCGAAGCCATCGCCGACCAGGCCCGCCGCGACCTCCATCTCCCGCGCCGCTTGATCGCCTGCTGCCTGAACTGGTACGATCCGGACTTCCGTCCGCCCACCCCCGCCGAACGCGCCGCCGCCCGCACCGCCCTCGGCCTGCCGCCGGACGCCTGCATGATCGGCTACCACGGACGCCTCGCCCCGGAGAAACGCGTGGATGCCCTGATCGAGGCCTTCGCCGCCGCGCGGTCCCGCACCGACCAACCCTTGCGGCTGGCCTTGATCGGCGACGGATGGAAACGGCGCGAACTCGAATCCCGCCTGCACGAGCGCGGCATCGCCGACCTCGCCGTCATCACCGGCTGGCACCCCAACCCGCGCCACGCCGTCGCCGCCCTCGACATCTCCGTGTTGCCCAGCCTCGGCGAAGGCTTCCCGCTCGGCCTGCTCGAAGCCATGGCCACCGGCATCGCCTGCCTCGCCCACCCGATGTCCAGCACCACCCGCATCATCGACCCCGCACGCAACGGACGCCTCGCCGACCTCGCCGATCCGGCCTCGTTCACCCGCGCGCTGCTCGAACTGGTCGCACTCGGTCCCGACGGCCGCGCCGCCCTCGGCCGCGCCGCCGCCGCGGACACGACACGCGACTTCGCGCGGGCCGCCCGCCTGCCCGCCGTGCTGCGCGCCCTCGGCATCGAACATCCACCCGCAATGTTGCCCGACCGACCGCGCCACCTGGAGTTCGTGCGATGAACCCCTCCATCAGCGTCATCATCCCCGCCTACAACCGGGCGCGCTTCCTCGACGCGGCGCTCGACTCGGTCTTCGCCCAGCAACACGCCCCGCCGTTCGAGGTCATCGTCGTCGATGATGCCAGCACCGACCGCACGCCCGACCTGCTCGCCGCCCGGATCGCACAGCACAACACGCTGCGCGTGGTCACGCGCCGCCGCCGCGACCGCCACGGCCCCGCCGCCGCCCGCAACGCCGGCCTCGCCATCGCCCGCGCCCCGTGGATCGCCTTCCTCGACAGCGACGACACGTGGGAACCGGAAAAACTCGCGCACTTCCACGCCGCCATCGCCGACGGCGTTACGCTGATCGGAAGCAACTACTGGATGATCGGAGACCGGCCCGAAGAGAACCGGACCATGTGGGATTTCCTCGAACAGGTCATGATTCCGTGGTGGCGCGGCGACCCGTTGATCCGGCAGGTCATCCCCGCCGACGCCCTCGCCAACGACCGGTCGCGCCTCACCGACCCCTTCACCATCCGCCGCATGACCCTCGGCGGCTACCTGTGGCCGTCAACCACCTCGGTCATGGTCCGGCTCGATGCCGTGACCGATGCCGGCGGCTTCGATGAGCGCCTCGCCCGCACCGAGGACATGGACCTGTGGCTCAACCTGCTCGACCGCGGAAACTTCGCCTACATCGACCTGCCCCTCGCCCGCTACAACACCACCGGACGCGATGCCGGCCAAGGCCCCCGCTACGACGAACAGGCGCCCGAGCGGAAACACACCGCCTACCTGGAAATGAAAGCCCACCTGGATTTCCTGAAAACCCTGCCGCGCCGTTTCGACCTCGACGCCCCGGCCCGCGCCTTCTGGCACGACCGCATCCGCGCCTACCACGCCTACTGCGCCAAGGCCGCCGAACCCGGCCACCCCTGGCGCGCCCGCTGGCACCGATGGCGCAGCTCCGCCCGATAAGTACCGATCAGGAACCCGTAACCGCTCGCCGGCGACGCGGTAACCTCAGTCGCGTTCCGCGCTGAAGTGCAGCGCCAGCGACATCACGTACATCAGCGGAGGCAGGCAGATCATGATGGCAAAACTGTTGCCGCCCGCAGGATTCGGATTCAGCCACGCCCGAAAGGCAAACGCCAACACCACCATCCAGACCAGCGAACCACCGACCAGCATAAATCCCGACATCGACGACAGAAAACGCTTCATGATCAACTCCTCACGAGGCCATTACCCTACCATCATCCCACCCAAACACAAGCCGCGAGTTAAACATTTTATCAAACCGCTTGAAATTGCTTACCCGCAACATCTTGCGCGCACTACACAAGCAGACATCCCTTCCGCCCGCCTCTTCGTTTTCCGTTTTCCGTTCTCCCTCTTCCGTCTTCACCATTGCCCCGCCGCCGCGCACCCGGCATGATGCGGTCCCATGTCGAAACTCCCGAACACCGGCACGAGTATTTTCACCGTGATGTCCGCCCTGGCCGCCGAACACGGCGCGCTGAACCTGTCGCAGGGCTTTCCGAATTTCCCGATCGATCCGCGCCTGCGCGATGCCCTGCAGCGCGCCGCTGCCGGCGACACCCACCAGTACCTGCCGATGCCGGGGCACCGCGGCCTCCGCGAAAAGATCGCCGCCCTCATCGCCCGCTCCTACCAGCGCATGCTCGATCCCGACCGCGAGGTACTGATCACCGCCGGGGCCACCCAGGGACTTTTTTCCGCGATCCAGGCGCTGACCGTTCCGGGCGACGATGTGGTGATGCTCGATCCCTGCTACGACAGCTATGATCCGTCGGTGTTGATGGCCGGTGCGCGTCCGGTGCACGTCCCGCTGGATGACCAGTTCCTCCCCGACTGGGACCGCATCGCCGACACCCTCACCGAACGCACCCGCCTCCTGGTCATCAACAACCCGCACAACCCGTCCGGCCGCGTCTGGCGCACCAGCGATTTCGAACACCTCGCCGCGCTGCTCGCGCGCCACCCGCGCCTGCTGCTCCTCTCCGACGAGGTGTACGAGTTCATCACCTTCGACCAGCCGCACCGGTCGGCCCACCAGCATCCCGCCCTGCGCGACCGCAGCATCGTCGTGTCGTCGTTCGGCAAGACCTTCCACATCACCGGCTGGAAGATCGGTTACGTGACCGGCCCCGCCGCGCTGGTCGCGGAGATCCGCAAGGTGCACCAGTTCGTCGTGTTCTGCGTCAACAGCGTCGCCCAGGCCGCGCTGCACGAGTACCTCGACCTCGTTGACGTCAACGCGCTCGGCGCGTTCTACCGCGACAAGCGCGACGCGTTCCGCGCCTTGCTCGCCGGCAGCCGCTTCGACCTGTTGCCCAGCGAAGGTTCGTATTTCCAGGTCGCGCGCTACGGGGCGATCTCCGACGAACCGGACACCGATTTCTGCCGCCGCCTGATTCTCGAGCACGGTGTCGCCACCATCCCGCTGTCGGTGTTCCATGCCGACGGGCGCGACGACCGGATGATCCGCTTCTGCTTCGCCAAGGACACCGACACCCTCACCCGTGCCGCGGAGCGACTATGCGCGATCTGACCCTCACCCTCGTCCAGGCCCGCCAGGCCTGGGAAGACAAGGAGGCGAACCTGCGTCGCTACGACACGTTGCTCGCCGGTCTCGGCCCGACCGACCTGATCCTGCTCCCGGAAATGTTCCACACCGGCTTCTCCTCCGCCGCCGATCGCCTCGCCGATCCGTGGCCGGAAGGTCCGGGCCTCGCCTGGCTGCGCGGCACCGCCGCGCGCACCGGGGCCGCCGTGTACACCTCGATGATGGCCCGCGCGGACGAACACGCCCGCAACCGCGGCGTGTTCGTCGAGCCGGACGGCACCGTGCACGTGTACGACAAGCGCAAGACCTTCGGCCTCGCCGGCGAGGACCGGATCTTCACCGCCGGCGACCGCGAAACCATCGTCGCGTTCCGCGGCTGGCGCATCCAGCTCCAGATCTGCTACGACCTGCGTTTCCCGGAAATCGTGCGCAACCGGCTCGAACCCGACGGCACCCCCGCCTACGACCTGCTCCTCTACGTCGCGAACTGGCCGGCCCGCCGCGCCCTGCATTGGCACACGCTGCTGCCGGCGCGGGCCATCGAGAACCAGTGCTGGGTCGCCGCGGTCAACCGCGTCGGGGAGGATGGAAACGGACTGGCCTACGCCGGGGATTCGGTGACCATCGATGCGCTCGGACAAGCCGGGTGGTGCGCGGAGCATGAGGAGGTCGTGGTCACGCGGACCTTGTCGCGTGCGGCGCTGGAGCAGACCCGCGCCGCGTTGCCGTTCCTCAAGGACGCGCTGGATTCGCGCGCGCCTCGCGCAGCGCGGTAAAGCCGCCGCCGTTCACGACGTTCGTGTAGCCGCGCGCCAGCAACGCATCCAGTGCGATGCCCGAGCGGCGTCCGGTCCGGCAATACACCACCACGGCCCGGCCCTTGTCCTCCCCGATCAGCGCCACCAGCGCATCGGTCTGTTCGTACGGGATGTTCACCGCGCCGTCGAGATGTCCGGCCTTGAACTCCCCATGGGTGCGCGTATCAATCAGCAGTGCGCCCTCGCGGATCGCCTCCCACGCCACCCCGGTCGGATCCCCGGCCCAGATCTTCCCGCGCACCGCCACCAAGGCCATCAACACAAACCCCGCGAACAATAGATGCTTGCTCATAGGAAAAACCTACTCCACCCCCACCGATCCCGCAAGCCTCCCGCACAAAAAGGGGTCAAACCTATAATTTTCTCATTGTATGAGAACCGTTTCGCTAGCATGGTGAGGACCATGCCTAGAAAATCACGCATTGAGTATCCCGGGGCCGTTTACCATATCTTCAGTCGCGGCAACTACAGGAAGGCTCTCTTTGATGTTCCCGGTAGTGGCGCATCGTTTGAGAGCACCATGTTCGAGGCCGCGGAGCGGTTTCGCTGGCGCATCCTTGCCTACACCATCATGAGCAACCATTACCACATGGCCCTGGAAACACCGGAGGCAAATCTGACCGCGGGCATGCAGTGGCTGCAGAGCACCTTTGCCATGCGCTTCAACCGATTCCACGACGAACGGGGGCATGTGTTCCAGGGCCGTTACAAGGCTATTCTTGTCGAAGCGGGCCGTCCTTTGCTCGGTCTGATCAACTACATTCACCTGAACCCGGTGCGCGCCGGCCTGTGCACGATCGAAACGCTCCGCCGGCGGCCACTCTCCAGTTATTTCCACTACTGGAGAAAGGATGATCCCGCATGCCTGTGTCGGGAGGCCGTGTTGACGTTGGCTGAGTTGCCGAATACCACGGCGGGAATGCAAGCCTACGAAACCCTTCTCGCATCACGCGATGAAGCCAACCCCAGGAAACGTGCGGAGTTGCATGCCCTCTATCAGCGTGGTTGGTTCCTCGGCTCCAAGGAGTCGAAGCGCCAATTGGTGCGGGACCTGACCGCGACAGACCCGCGCACCGCATGGACCGGGCGCGAGCGAAGGGAAATGAACGAAGAAGCGTGGGACCTCATCGTTCAGAAGGAAATGCGCCGGCTGAAAAAAACCGAGGTGGATATTCAGCGAGACCCGAAGGGTGCTCCGTGGAAAGCAACCGTCGCCGCCGTGTTGCGGCATCTTCACAACGCTAGCAATCCCTGGATTGCCCAACGATTAAACATGGGGCATCCCACGCGGGTCAGCATGGCCACCAGCAAGGCGATGAGAATATTATAGGTTTGACCCCTTTTTGGGATCAGGCACCCGCCGGGTGGTGCGAGAGCAGGTCGTAGAGGCGCTTGTAGTAGCCGTCGGCGGCCATGAGGGCGGCGTGCGGGCCCTGCTCGACGATCTCGCCGTGGCGCATGACCAGGATCCGGTCGACGTGGCGGATGGTGGACAGGCGGTGGGCGATGACGATGCTGGTGCGGTTCTTCATCAGTTTCTTGAGCGCGTCCTGGATCAACCACTCGGTCTCGGTGTCGACGTTGGCGGTGGCCTCGTCGAGGATGAGCAGGATGTCCGGGTCCTGGGCGATGGCCCGGGCGAGGGCGAGCAACTGCTTCTGGCCGGTGGACAGGCCCGCGCCGCGTTCGCGCAGGACCTCGTCGTAGCCGCCCGGCCGCCGCTCGATGAAAGTATGCGCGTTGACGTACTTCGCCGCGGCGACGACCTGCTCGCGGGTGATGGCAGGATTGAACAGGCGGATGTTGTCCTCGATGCTGGCCGAGAACACGAACGGATCCTGCAGCACGATGCCGATGCGCCGCCGCAGGTCGCTCTGCCGGTAGTCGCGCACATCCCGCCCGTCCACCCGCACCACGCCGTGCTGCACATCGTAGAAGCGCGAGACGAGGCTGATGATCGAGGACTTGCCCGCGCCGGTGGCCCCGACGATCGCCACCGATTCGCCCGGGGTGATGCGCAGGTCGATGTCCTTGAGCACCCACTGCTCGTCGTTGTAGGCGAACCACACGCGCTCGAAGGCGACCTCGCCGCGGAAGGATTCGAGCAGGGCCGGGCGCTCCGGATCGACCACCTCCTCGGGCACGTCGAGCAGATCAAACACGCGTTCGGCCGAGGCCATGGCCGACTGCAACAGGTTGGACTTCTCGGAGAGGTCCTCGAGCGGTCGGAAGAAATCGCGCAGGTAGGCCAGGTAGGCGATCAGCACGCCGATGGTGATGACGCCGTCGCCCGCCAGAAGCGCGAAGCCGCCGATGATCAGCACCAGCGAGAGGGTCAGGGCGTTGAGGATTTCCGTGGCCGGGAAGGAATAGCTGAACCAGGCGACGGATCGCAGCAACGCCTCGCGCAACCGATGGTTGTAGTCGGCAAACCGGCCGCGTGTATGCTCCTCGCGGTTGAACAACTGGATGGTCAGCATGCCGGTGATCATTTCCTGCAGGAATGCGTTCATCGCCGAGGTCCGTTTGCGGACCTCGCGGTGCGCCCGCCGCACCTTGACATTCAGGAAGACGAGCAGGCCGAGCAATGCCGGGAACAGGACGATCAGGATCAGGGCGAGCCGCGGGCTTAGGTAGATCATGTAGCCGAGGATGCCGATGATGGTGAAGACATCGGCGGCGAGGCCGACGATACCGTCGGTCAGCAGGCGCTGGATCGCATCGACGTCCGACCCGACACGGGTCATCAGGCGGCCGACCGGGTTGCGGTCGAAGTAGCGCAACGGCAGGCGCATGATCTTGCCGAAGATGTCGGCGCGCATGTCGTATATGATGCGTTGGCCGATCCAGGTCATCACGTAGCCATGCAGGAACCGCAGGATGAAGACCAGCAGGGAGATGACCAGGAAGATCCAGGCGAGCCCGGTCAGTCCGTCGATCCGCTCGGCTGCGGGCAGCGCCACGGCGGGGGCCATGTAGCGGTCGATCGCCTGCTTGACCAGCAGCGGCAGGCTGTTCATGAGCAGCGACATCGGGATCACCAGCGCAAAGGCGATCAGCATGCGCCGCCGATACGGGCGCACATACTGCACCATACGCCGCAACAACCGCCGGTCGAACAGGCGGCCGGGCACGTCGGACTCGACATGGTCCATCATGGCGCGTCGCCCTCCAGCCGCGCCTCGAGGCGTTGCATCTCGTCCTGCTCGCGGTAGTAGCCCGGACGCGCGGCCAGTTCGGCGTGCGAACCGTCCTGGGTGATGCGGCCGTCCTCGACGACGAGGATGCGGTCGCAGTGCTTCAACGTGGAGACGCGGTGGCTGACCAGGATCGCGGTGCGCTGGCGCAGCACCGGCAGCAGCCCGGCGAGGATGCGGGCCTCGGTCTGGGTGTCGACGGCGGAGAACACGTCATCGAGGATCAGCACGACCGGGTCGAGGGCGAGGGCGCGGCTGATCGCGGTGCGCTGGCGCTGCCCGCCGGACAGGGTCACGCCGCGCTCGCCCAGCATCGTCCCGAATTTCAGCGGAAACCGTTCCACATCCTCGCGCAGGTGGGCGATGCCGGCCGCCCACAGCACCTTCTCCTCGCGGGCGCCGTCGTCCGGCGCGGTTTCGAGCCCGAAGGCGATGTTGTTGGCGAGGGTGTCGGAAAACAGGAAAGCCTCCTGCGGGGCGAGGCCGATGCGCTGACGGAGCACCGACAGCGGGAAGGCCTTGATGTCGTGGCCGCCGAAGGTGATGCGGCCCTCGGCGGGATCGATCAGGCGGCAGAGCAGCGAGATCAGCAGGGTCTTGCCGCTGCCGGTCGGCCCGGTAATGCCGAGCACCTGGCCGGCGGGAACGACGAGATCGATGTCGCGGAGCAGGTCGCGGCCGCCGGCCGCGTAGCGCACGCCGGCCATCCGGATCTCGCCGGGCACGAGGTGCAGGCGCGGGTCGGTCAGCACGCCGTCGCGGATGTCCGGCCGCGCATCGAAGATCGTCCGCACGCGCCGCCAGCTGGCGATGCCGCGCTGGAACAGGTTGCTCGTCCAGCCCAGTGCGAGCATCGGCCAGTGCAGGATGACCAGGTACTGGTTGAACTTCACGAAGTCGCCGAGGCTGAGCGACCCCTCGACCACCCGCCGCCCGCCGGCGAGCAGCAGCAGCAGCGTGCCCATGCTGAACATGAACACCATGAACGGCCAGACCGGCTCCTCGACGCGGGTCAGCCGCATGTTCAGCCGGATGAACGTCTCGTTCAGGGCGCGGAAACGGTCCTTCATCCGCTCCTCGATGCCGAAGCCCTTGACGGTGCGGAAGCCGCCGAAGTTCTCCTGGCAGAAGTTCGAGATGGTGGAGAACTGCTCCTGCACCTCGTCGTAGCGGGAGCGGATCATCCGGATCAGGATGAAGAAGACGATGCTGATGACCGGGATGATGGCCATGACGACGAGGGCGAGGCCGGCGTCGAGGGAGAACATGATGCCGAAGGCGACGGGGAATCCAATCACGATGCGCGATCCCTGGAGCAGGCCCTGGCCAATCATGTCCTTCACGGAAAACAGATCGGATGACATCTTGGTCATGATGTCGCCGGTGCGCTCGCGCTGGTAAAACCCGTGGTCCATCCGGGTCAGGTGCGCGAACACGTCGCGGCGCAGGTCGTGCTCCACCCGCTGGGCCAGGCCGAGCAGGATGCGCCGCATGAAGATCGAGAACAGCGAGGCGAGCAGCGACACCCCGAGCAGCAGCCCGGTCATCCGCAGCAAGCCGGACCGGTCGAGCGTGCCCTGCTCCATCGCATCGACGATGTCGCCGAGCACCTGCGGCGCGTACATGGTGGCGGCGATCGCCGCGATCACGCTGAAAAAACCAGCCACTGCCGACCGCCAGTAGCGGAGGACATAGCGGTTCAAGGGCGTGGTGGATTCGTTCATGGGTCCGCATACCATGGACCAAAAAGGCGTGTTTCGCAACGCCGCGTTCCGTCATTCCGGCCCGCCGACACCACCGGTCGGCTGCCCGATTGTAAATCAACCCGGTTGGATGTAGGATGGTCGGAGCGGTCACCATGACGGTATCCACCCTCCATATCGGTATCTACAGCATCCCCGAGGCGGCGCGGCTCACCGGGCTGGGCGAAAGCCGGGTGCGGCGCTGGCTGACCGGCTACTCCTACACCGCGGCCGGGGCGAAACGGAAGGCCCGGCCGGTGTGGTCGGGGCAACTGGCCCCGGTCCGCGGCCGGCGCGCGGTGTCGTTCCGCGACCTGATCGAGATGAAGTTCGTCGACGCCTTCCTGCGCGCCGGCGTGTCGTGGAAAACCATCCGCGACGTGCAGGAGCTGGCGCGGGGGCAATTCCATTTCGACCATCCGTTCTCGACCAACCGGTTCCGCAACGACGGCCGCCACCTGGTGATGACCGTGCTGCAGGGTGATCACCAGGCCAGCTTGTTCGATCTGGCCACGCGCCAGCAGTCGTTTCTCGAGGCGGCCGATCCGTTCCGCGAGGAGCTGGAGATGAACGAGCACGACGCGGTGTGCCGCTGGTGGCCGATGGGACGGCAGCGCTACGTGGTGCTGGACCCGACGCGCATGGGCGGCCGCCCGATCGCCGCGCGGTCCGGCGTGCCGGTCGAGGTGCTGGTCGGCGCGGCGGCGGCGGGTCTGGCCCCGGACGACATCGCCGCGACGTATGACTGCCAGGTCGAGGAAGTGACCGACGCGCTGGCCTTCGCCGCGCCGACGGAGGTTGCGCCGTGAACCTGCTACTCGACGCTTCGCTGCCGCCGCGGATCGCCCGCGCCCTGCACCAATTGAGTACACCGGCCCACCGCGTGGACCATGTGCGCGACGCGCTGGGCAACGACGCCTCGGACCAGCATGTCGCCGACTTCCTGCGTGACCACGATACGACCGCGCTGGTCGGCATCGACCTCGGCATCACCGAGACCCCGCACCGCCTCGAAGCCCTCGCCGCGCTCGGCGGGCGCATCGCCCTGCTCCACCACGACTGGCTCACCCTCCCGCCGTGGGACCAGGCCTGGCAACTCGCCGCCGTCCTGCCCGCGCTGTTCCGCAAACTGGAGCGCACGCCGCCCCCGTTTGTCCTGCTCACGCCTCGTCCCGGTCAGGGCCGCATCCGGAAGGTCGCATGAACCGACGTGCGTTCATGGCCATGCTGGCCCTGCTTGCAGCGGCAACGACCGGTTGCGGTCGCCGCGAACCGCCCCCCCCCGCCGACACTGCGCAGCGCGACCAGGAACTGCGGATGTTCCAGGAGGGGGTGCGCACGGTGCAGGAGCGGTATGTCGATGCCGACCGGGTGCAGCTCGACAACCTGATCTCGAACAGCATCAAGGGCATGGTCGCGGAGATCGACCCGCATGCGACGTTGTTGTTCAACGCCCCACCGGCCACCGGAGGCGCCATCATTCCCGATGATGTGCCGCTGGTGGAGCTGATCGATACCGATGACCGGCGGTTCACCCTCGTGAAGGTGTACGGATTCCAGCCGCAAACCCGCAAGCAGGTACGCAACCTCGAATCGGCGGCGCGGGCCCGCAAACCGGCCGGCATCCTGATTGATGCCCGCGGCGCAGCGGGCCTCGACTACCAGGCGGCGGCGGATGTCGCCGCCTGGCTGCTGCCCCGCAACACGACGGTCGGGGCGATCGTGCACAAGCAAGGGGAGGCGCCGAAGGCGGTGACCACCCGCCGGGGCGCGGTGTGGCCCTCGGTTCCGGTGTTGGTGCTGGTGGACCGCGAGACCGCCGGGCCGGCCGAATGGCTTGCCGCCGCGTTGCAGTTCCACCACCGCGCCCAACTGGCTGGCGAACCGTCACGCGGGCGGACCGTGCTGCAAACGCCCGTACCCATTTCCGATCAGTGGACGGTGCTGCTCACCACCGGACGGGCGCTGAACCCGGACGGCCGCGACATCACCGGATCACCACTGACGCCGGACATTCCCCTTTCACCCGATCCGGACAACAAGGAGAACGTGGACTGGCTGTTCCTGCGCGGCATGGAGGCGTTGAAGGCGCTGGTCGGCGGGGATATCGCGCATCAACCGTGACCGAGCCGCCCGCTTCAGGCGTGGTTCCGCCAGGCCCATACGGCGAGCACGAGCCATCCGCCGATCAACAGCAGGCCGCCGATCGGCGTGACCGGGCCAAGGGCACGCGCCCAGGTGAACCCGGTCAGGTCACGGGTGGCGAGCAGGTAGATCGAGCCGGAAAAGAGCAGCACGCCGGCGGCCACCAGCGATGCGCTCCAGGACAGCAGCGCGGACGGTACCGTCCTCGCCCACAAGGCGATGACCAGGAGCAGCACGGCGTGGATCAACTGGTAACGGACACCGGTTTCGAACGATACCAGCAGGTCGGGTGCGAGTTTACCCTTCAACCCATGCGCGCCGAACGCGCCGAGGATCACGCCGGAGAACCCGTACAGGGTGGCCATGAGAAGAACGAGGCGCATGAGGCTACTCCCTCGGCGCTGAACCTGCCGCCAGCACCGCCTCCACATCCGCGGGTGCATCCAGGAACCTTATCTCGGACAACACCTGTTGCTCATCCAGCACGAACAGCGCGATCTTGCCCTTCTGGTGAGGATAGGTCTGGGCAAAGCTTTTCTCCGTCGCCAGCAGCAGGGTGAAGGGATACTTCTTCATTTTCGGCAGGGCGAACATTTTGGTGATGATACCGGGCATCGGTTCGATGTCCGAAACGTATTCGGTTTTGTGCGCGGCCAGGTACCCCTGCTCCTTCGGCTTGAGCCATTCGTTGAGCTTTTCCGAAATGCCTTTTTCGCTGGCGACCACGACAAACCGGGTCGAGGGAGACAGGGTGTTGGTATGGCCGAACTGATCCTGCAGCGTATACGCGGGAAACGGCTTTCCGACTTCGGCCATCCCGGCATGAGCAGGGACGGACGCCATCAGGACGACAAACAATAGCAGCATTTTCTTCATGGTTTCACTCCTTCGTATCCATGTTTCGCGACACACCGTCGGCCAACGCCCCTCGTTGACGAGGGCGAGGTTGCCGCCGGATCGCCACCCCGGGCAAAAGGCTTAGTTCCGGCATCCTAGCACCTGCGATGAAAAGAGCAATCAGGCCAGCAGCTTCTTCTCCACCAGCTTGAGCAGGCGCGGGAGCAGCAACACCGACAACACCAAGGCATAGGCCACGCCGATGACCAGCAGGATGGAAAAGGAGGCCAGGCCGCGATGCCGGGTGAAGGCGAGGCTCGCGAAGGCGGCGATGGTCGTCATGGACGTCAGCACGACACTGCGGCCCGCACCGGCGAAGGTTTTCGCGAGGTCGCCGCGATCATGCATGAACCGATGGACAACATGGACCCCGTCATCCACCGCGATGCCGAGAATGACCGGCAGCGCCATGATGTTGAGCGGGTTGAACGGCAACTGCATGGCCTTCATGATCCCGAACATCCCGGCCACGGTCAGGTAGGTCGGCATAACGGCCAGGACGGTCGGCAACAGACGCCCGAAATTCAACCAGACGCAGAGGAACAGCAGGATCCCGCCGATCAATCCGGCCTTGAGGAGCGCACGGTTCGATGCCTCGGTCATGAAGCGCCCGAGAAACGGCATGCCGGTCACTTCGGGGTTGATCTCCCGCATGCGGTTGACAAAGGCCTCCTGCGTTGCCGGATCCCAGATGTTTCCGGCGGGATACGCATAGACCGCGTAGTGATGGGCGTCGCTGACAAATCCACGGAGGAAATCCGCCGGCCAGGTTCCCGACCCATCCGCGACCGGAGCGAGCAGGTCCAGGTCGGAAATCGACTTCACCTCGGAAACGACCGGCTCGTCGAGCAGGCGGTCGGCCAGGTCCACGGCCTCGCCTTTTGACGTCAGCGTGAACACGGCGAACTGCGTGGAGAGGTCGGACCGGTCGGCGATGGCGCGCTCAAGCCGCACCGCCTCGGAGTCAACCGGCTGGATGTGGGTGTAGTCGCCATCAAACCCCGGACCGCCGATGACACACAAGGCCACACTGGCGATCGCGAGCGGCACCGTCACCGCCGGATGCTGGAGCCGCAACAACAGCCGACCCACCCGGCTTTCCCGGCCGCCCGGGAGAACACGGTTCCGCCCCGGAACCAGCACCAGCAACGCAGGCAGCACCGTGGCCATCATGACCATGCAGACCAGGATGCCGACACCGGCGATCAACCCCAATTCGGCGAAGCCCTTGAATTCCGTCGTCATCAACGCGAAAAAGGCCAGGGCGGTCGTCATGGCGCCGGTGGTCAGTTCCGGAGCGATGAGACCCACGCTGGCCGGAATCGCCTCCTTCTCGGTCATGCCAAGCCGGACCGATTCCTCGATGCGGTTGATCAAGTGGATCCCGTAGTCGATCCCGAGGCCGAACAGGATCGAGGCGAAAAAGGCCGACAGCAAGGTCAGGTGCCCGGGATACACGGCGACCGCGCCCAGGATCACGACCACGGAAAGGGCCAGCGTGATCATCGCCAGCAGCGGCCGGCGCATCGAAACGAACCCGGCGACAAAGATGATGCCGATCAACACGAACGAGACGTAGGACAGGTACCGGATGTCGTGCTGGATGACGTCGCGGTCGTCGATCGCATATTTCGGGATACCGGTCAGGCCGGCCTTGATGCCCGCGGCCTCGAGTCCATACGCGTCGAGCAGCTGCTGGACACCGTCGATCAGCGGCGCAAGGGTCTCCGCCTGCGACCGGGCATCCTCCGGCTGCACGAAGATCATGTACATGCCATGGTCGCGGGACGCCAGGTAGGGATCAACGCCGGCCCGCGCGAGGATTTCGTCGTCGAGCGGAACCTTCTCCAGCACGCTGCGCACGCCAGGCAAAACCCGGATGACCGGACCCAGTGCGCCGGCCGCCTTCTCGAGTTCGGCCGGATCCTTCCCCTCCAGCGCGATCACCAGCAGGTTGGGTGTCCCGAACTCCTGCGCGAAGTCGAGGAACGCCTTCACCGCCGGCAATTCCGGATCGATCAGGTCCAGGTTGGATGTCTTCAGGACCAGCCGATGCCTGGCCACCAGCAACGCGACCGCCGACAGCAGCAGGACCGCGGCCAGCACCATCCGGGGACGATGCACGGCCAAGCGGGCCGCTCCCTCAAACCACCGCTGCCGCATCATGGTACCGCATCCTCCGTTGGCATCCTGGTTGATGAAAGATCGGCCGCGGGCCGGCGGCCCTGTCGCGTCATCGCGACCAGGTCCGTGATCCCGCGTTGGTCGAGGAGAACCGGCATCGTCCAGTTGAGGTTCAAGGCCTTCGCCGCCGCAGCGAACCGGGGCAACGCCGAGGACGGCCGGTCAAACGACAAGGTGAATGTCCCGAAATGGCATGGAATGACCTCGCCTGCGCCGAGCAGTTCCGCGACACGGGCGGCCTCCTCCGGATTGAGGTGATGGTACTTCAACGGGATACGCGGCGCGTAGGCGCCGATGGGGAGGATGGCCAGGTCCGGATGGAACCGTTCGCGCAGGTCCTGCCAATCGTTGGCGAACGCCGTATCGCCGGCGACATAGATCGTCTTGCCGTCCGGCCCGCTGATCATGTACCCGACGGCGGCGAAGGTGCTCCGGAGCGGATGAAACCGGTTCCCGTTGTGCGCCGCCCGCACCGGCGTGATCCGCAAGGCCCCTACGGTGTAGGTGATATCCTTCTCGACCGGAAGAATCACGGCGCGGCCGCCGGAAAGGCGTTCAAGGAAAACCTCGCTTCCCGCCGGAATGAGGATGGACTCGAGTTCCTCGATACCGGCCAAGGTGTCGATGTTCAAATGGTCGTAGTGCGCGTGGCTGATCAGGACCGTCGCCGGACCGATGCCGGCCAGCGGCGGCGGGAGATCCATCGTCCGCCGGGAAACGGTGCAGCGCCCGCTCAGGTTCGGATCAAGCAACAAGGTCTGTCCGTGCCAGTAGATGACGAATCCCGAATGGCCCAGCCACCGGATCCATGGTTCGCCCTCGCCGCGGGCAGCCTCCGCCGGTCGCAGCTCGCCGGGAATCCGGTTCCACCCCGTGGCTTCCGGCCAGGCGCGCCGCGCTCCCCACCATCCCAACCGCATCGAAGCGGCCACCACAAGCACCGCGATAATAACGACCATCATGGTACGTCCATTCAAGAGGTTCATCACTGGCTCCCGGTCGCCAGTGTTTTGACATAAGCCACCACATCCGCGACATCACGGTCATCCATGGTTTCATGTCCGGGCATGTGCAACCCGACCAGCCCGAACGTAACGATACGCGAAAGGGCCAGCGACTGCTCCTGTTCAGGCAGGTTGGCCGGCGCATAGAAAAACGGCCCTTTGGCGAGGTTCATGGCCGGGCGGAAAAACAAGGGGGACAGCGGGCCATCCCCCCGGCCATCCCGGCCGTGGCACATGGTGCAGTTCCGGCTGAAGACCCGGCGTCCGTTTTCCGCGGACGGAACATGTCCTTCGGCATCAGGCGTCCATGTCTGGATCACCGACAGCCGCTCGGTGCGTGCCGCGACGCCGAGCGCGGAGAGGTAGAGCACGAGGGACGGGCCGCGGCGATCGCCGGCCTGGAAGAGATGCGCGTACGAGGGCATCTTCGATCCGGGCGATAACGAGGTCGGTGCGATCAGATGTTGTTGGTGCCACTCCGGGGTGCGGCGCAATCCAACGTTCAGCAGGTCGGGTCCCTGGCGACGGTTTCCCACCATCGGCGGGTGCTCGGTCCGATTGATCGCGCGGTACGGACCCCACCACACGACATCGCGCGGATTGTTCGGGCGGATGTACTGCGAGTGGCAGTGGATGCATCCTTCCTGCCGGTACACCGCCCGTCCAATCTCCAGCGATGGTTCCCCGGTGACGGCAACCCTCCCGGTTTGGTCCACCGTGAAGAACATGACGCCTCCCGTCGCGGCCAGAAGCACCGGAGCATAGCGAAGCAGCGGGCGGAACCGGTCATGGTCCACGGCGGCTCCCAGCAGCACGGGCAACCCGGCCATGACCAGCAACGGCAGCGGAATGCTGTGGAGATGCTGGGCCAGGCCGACACCGAGCCCCGAGCCGATCCAGCCCGCCACCGCGTACAGGATGGCCGCCCGCCATCGCACCGGGACCAGCCCGGCTTGTTCCTTGTGCAGCGACGGGTAGGCGACCAGCGCCGTGGAATAGATCGAGATCCCGATGGCATAGAGGGGCCCGGACGTCCATGCCCCCGGTTCACCGGCCTGCAGCAGGGTGAATGCCGTGGCGAATACCGCAAAGGTCGCCACCAGCAATCCCTTCAAGGTGCCGCGGTCGATCATCCACCCGGCGAACACGGCGGCGCCGAAGTGGAAAACCCCCAGCCCCATTTTCATCGACGGGGTTCCCCAGGTATGGGCACGGAGCTCCCCGGTCAACTGGATGGTGGCGAACGCGGTGGAATCCAGCCAGACCAGGGCAAAGAACATGGCGACAACCGAGGCAAACCCCCACCCGGCATAGTCGCGGGAGGGGCGCAGGCTGGAGCCGGTCGACGCGTTTTCCGTCACGGGCGAGGCGATCACGACAGCCGCACCCAGCAGGCAACCGAGTGCCGACAGGACGGTCTGCGCGAGCGGGCTGGCATCAAAGACCAACGGGATGTTGCACACCAGATAGGCCAGTCCGGTTCCGAGTCCCGCCAGCAGGCCCAGCCTCGGACCGGACAACCATTGCCGCAAGCTGGAGGCCAGGGTCACGGTGGCGGCACCGGTTGCTCCGCCGATCAGGAACGCCGTGAGGTAAAACCAGGCGGCATGGCGGCCGGCCAAGGTGAGCAAGGCCGATGCGGCACACCCGGTTAGCGCAGCCGCAAGCAGGCGCGCGGGTTTCACGCGGCGCAGCAGGAGCGGCGTCAGCAGGCTGGACACCAGGCCGCCGAGGCCCATCGCCCCCATGCTTCGTTCCGTGTAGCCCGGATCGGCAAAAAACAGCTTGAGGTAGGACACAAAGCCGAATTGCGCATACAGCAGGAAGTAGACATACGTGGCGGCGATGGCCGTCACGCCGGCCCATGCGGGAGCCATGCGAAACCGGGGCGGCAGGGTCACGCCTTGTCCTTCCCGGCGAGCATGACCAGCAGCACCGCCTGGATCGCCGCCATCGCGGCATCGCTCATCGGCACGGACATCCAGGTCGGGTCGAGGGCGCCTCGCAGGATCGACCATCCGCTGAACGAGGCGATCACAACGCGCACGATCAGCGTGGTGACCAGGAGGCCGCGCACCATCGCCCGGCGGTCCCGGACGAGGAACGGGGTGAAGTAGGACAATCCCACGCTGAACACGAAGGCCCCGATCCACTGCATGTAGACCGGCTCGACCAGGGTCGATGCGACGCCCATGACCGACAAGGTCCAGACGGGCGCCGCCATCAGCATCACACCCGAAATCGTGTCGCAGCATCCGGCCAGGACCAGGTAGATCAAGGTGGTTTTTTCGAGTCGAATCATGCGGAACTCCCGTGAAGATGGACGTGGCGCAGCCAGAACCAGGATGCGGACAGCATCACCGCTCCCGCCACCCAGCGCAGCGCATACAGCGTGTCGATGACCGGATGCGAGAAGAACAGCCAGCCCGGATGTGCGGCCTCGACCAAACCCGCCGCGAGCAGGGCCCCGGCATGCAGCACCGTGCCGGCCTGCCAGGCGACAAAGGCCTGGCGCGAGACGGGAAAGGATGACGGGCACAGCACGGACAGCACCAGCATGTTGAAACTGGTGACCATGCCGGCCATGGCGATATGGACATGTGCGACCAGGGCGTTGGTGAATTTCCACTGTTCGAGGATATGCGGCAGGAAGGTCAAGATCCCGTCGAGCACCAGCAGGGCGCCCCAGCAACCGAAGGCGATCAACCAGCCCCGCGAAGCAGCCGGCCAGGTGAAGGACCGCAGGTGGCGGACGAGCAACGGCACCCAGAGGGCGAGGCTGGACAAGGCGATGATCTGCAACGGTTCATGATGGGAGCGATCGCCGTGATCCAGCAAACCAAACGCGCCGAAATGCAGCACCAGCAAGGCCAGGGACGGTGCAAACGAGCGCCATGCGCGGTCGGTGGGAAGACGGAGCAGGAACGGCGTCATCCAGTAGATCAGGATGATCGCCAACGTGCTTCCGAGCAGGCTGCCACCGGTCGCACCGCCGCTGTCCGGATTCACCGGAGGGTACAAGGACGGGTCGGCGGCGAGAACCAGGATGACCGGAACGGAGGACAGGACAACCAGTCCGCCGGTCTTCACCACCACCGAGCATCGCCTCGTCCACCCGGCGGGAAAACCGGCCTCGGCGGCAAGCCGGCGCGCGTGGGAAATCCACAGGGAAAGCGCGAGGAAGGTCATGCCGGCGAAGACCGCGATGCGGGAGGGGCCCGCCCATTCCATGAACAACTTGCCGCTGGTGATCCCCATCAACCAGCCGACGATGGAAAAGGCCAGCATCGCCGACCAGGCCGAAACCGCCGCGGTGGCGATCCGGTTCTCCCCGTACCGCGGCAGGTAGACGAGGTACAGCAGGCCGATCAGCGGGATGCTCGACCAGCCGTAGAGGCTGGCGTTGAGGTGAACCGTCATCCACCGGCCATAGGTCAACGGACCGAGCAACGGGCCCAGCGATGGCACGAGCAGCAGCGTTGCCAGGAGAAGCCCGACGGCGTTGCCGAGGAACAGCCAGAGCAGGCTGTGCCGTGCGATGGCGTCAAACGGCGCCATGTCTGCTGGACAGGACCGGCTCACGCGAAGGTGATGGCCCGGTTGGCGTGGCACGTCCGGAGCCTCGCATGCACGTTCCCCTGTTCGGTCTCGAGCATGGACTGGAGACGGTCCAGGACCTCCGAGCCGGGAATCAGGCGGTAGAGCGCGGCGATCACCCCCCGGCTTTCCTCCAGCTGTCCGGCAAGCACGTCGGCGGCACGCGCCACACCCATGACCCGGGGAAGGTTCGGGTGGTCGAGGTGTTCATCCCGGGCGGTCGTCTTGCCCGTTTCCGCGTCGGACATGACGAGGTCCTTGAAGTCGTCGAGGATCTGGTAGGCCAGGCCCCAGGAGGCGGCCAGGCGTTCGACGAGCTCCACGACCGCGGGTCCGGCGCCGTGAATATGCACGGGAAGGAGCAACGTCAACCGGATCAAGGTGACCGTCTTGCCCTGAGCCACGCGCAGCACGTCCTCCTTCCGGCGATCGCTTTCCGAAAAATGCAGGTCGTACGATTGCCCGTTGAGGATGCCCTTCACGCCGAGGCATTGATGGACGAGTTCGGCCGCCTTGTTGCGGTTATCCCGCGATACGCCGTCAAAGACTGACCAGAGCAGGTTGTACGCCCTGGTGATCAGCGCCAGTGCCCCGAGGATGGCTGCGGCCTCCCCGTGCACGATATGGGGGCAGGTGGTTCCGCGGCGCATGGTTGCGTTGTCCATGCAGGGCAGGTCGTCCAACAGCAGCGAAGCGGTGTGGAAGTATTCGATGGCCACGCCCAGGTGCCTCGCCACGTCCGGATCAAACCCGAACGAGCGCATCAGGCTGTAGGCCAGGTGGGCGCGGGCGAGGCTGCCCGGATGGGACAGGGTATCATCGATCACGCCGCGCAGGTGCCGTTCGACACCGGCATCCACCGGCAGCAATCCGGAAAACCCCGCGGCGACAAACTCCTGCCCGGCGGCATCGAGCAGGCCGGGCCTCGATACCGGCGCCTTCTTCATATGGTCTGGTCTGGCGATCATACGTGTTTTCCATTCTTGTCGCGGTGGCTTCGTGTACCGGTGATTAGACGATGCGGGCGCAGGGAACCGCAAAAGAGATCGACTTACCGTTTCGTAAGGATTGGACGGGCGGCAGGCGGAGGTCAGCGAACGGGGGCCGGCGCGGCAGGATCAACGGGTTCCGAACGGTCCTGCCATCCGGCGGCGGTCAGTGCATCCACCGCATCATGCCGGTCCAGGGCGGAGGAGGTCATGACCAGCATGGCTCGGCTCATGTAGTCATCGGAAACATCAACGCGCACAAGCGGGGAATTGGACACGATCGAGAAGCCCCCGGGATCACGCGCCACGGCTGCGCTGCCGAGTTCGATGAAGCTCCGTCCGGGTTGGAATACGAAATCCATCACCAGGGTGTAGGGAAGCCCGGCCTGTTCGGCTGTCCGCGGCACGGCCACGACGGCCTGCTTGGCGTGTTCCAGGGCCTCGAGGTACCGCTGCGAGTCGGCGTATCCCTGCCGGTTTTCCGGCCACAGCGCGGCCTCGCGTTCCCTGATCTCCCTGATCCCGCGCCGGATGCTGGGCGAGTGCAGGATGGTTTGCACACAACACGCGCCTTCGCCTGTGCGCTGCACCCTGGTTTCACCGTGGACATTGTCCGCGGAAGGAATGTACGCGCGCGCCAGGATCACTGCCGTGGCATCTCCGGCCACGGCGTCGGCGACGACGGGGAGCAGGGCGAGCGCACATCCGGCCACCAGGCCGCGCACGGAAGGCCTTGTCATCGACGGAACTCCTATTCCTGCGCGGGAGCGCTCGTGTCGAGCGTCACATGCGACAAGACCTGGACGGTGTCATTCACCCGGATGATGCCGATCACGGACGGCGGCTTCAGGCCGAACGCCTTGAGGGACAGCGGGAATTCCATGTCGAAGGAGAGGCGGCCTTCCGAGGAGGTGACGGCCGTCACCTTGCCGGTCACCGAACGGGTCTCGCCGTGCAGGGTGACGGAAACCGGAAGATCGGCCTCGTCACCGGTCTTCAGTTCCAGCAACGACCCGGCCGCGGCCGTCCCGGTGATCAACGGAAACTCGTCGGCGTGGAACATGTGCATCATCTCCTTGTCACGCTTCTTCTTGCCGGTTTCCATCTTCGCGATCTCGAAGGTGACGTTGATGGACGGGTCTTCGGGCTGCACGACCACCGGGTTGCTGACCGCTTTTCCGGTGAAGCTGTCGACCGTCGCCTTCACCTTGAAATCCGAGGACACCGAACCGTACAGCGGCTCGCGTGCGCGGGCGGAGAGGGACAGCAGGGCAAGGACAACAAGGGCCGGTAACAGGTTTTTCATGGAGGAGCCTTTCCTATGCATGAGCCGATCCTGCCGGCACAACCCCGGGGGTGAAATGCAAACATCCTTACAAGTTTGTCAGCAAGGGAGGATGGCGGGCATGCGATGCGGCCGGGTCAGAATGGGTCCGCGAATTTCGGATCCGTGACCAGGGCGGGATCGGTAAGGGTCTTCATGAAGGCGACCAGGGCGGCCTTTTCCTGGGCGGTGAAATTCGGTCGCCGCACGACCGGCGGCTGGCCGGGAGGTCCGGGCTGCAGCAGCGGCGGGCCGAGGTTGGCGTTCATCACGACGCCGGTGCTGTAGTGGTCGACGACGGCCTCGAGCGTGGCGAACCGGCCGTCGTGCATGTACGGCGCGGTCAGCTCGATGTTGCGCAGCGAGGACATCTTGAACTTGCCCTGGTCGGCGGCCTGGCCGGTGACCCCGCCCACCCCGAGGTCCACGAACGGGAATTCGAGCCCGTTGTTCTCGATGCGGGCACCGACGAAGTTCGGACCGGCGTGGCAGGCCGCGCAGTTGCCGCGCGGGCCGTTGAAGAGCTGCTGGCCCTGTGCCTCGAGGGGCGTGAAGTTGGTGAAGCCGACGGGCACGCCGGCATCGAACTTCGTCTGGTAGGAGACGATGGACCGCACGAACTGCGACAGGGCGCGGGCGACCCGCGTGGTGGTGATGGCCGTGCTGCCGAAGGCGTTGGAGAAGAGCGTCTGGTAATACGTGTAGCCGGCGAGCCGTTCGACCAGGCCGGTGAGGGTCATGCCCATCTCCACCGCGTGCTGGATCGGCTGGAGCACCTGCTCCTCCAAGGTGGCGGCGCGTTCATCCCAGAAGAAACTTCCGCGCTGGTAGTAGCGGGCGCTGGTGAGGCCCATCGAATTGCGGTCGGTCAGTCCGCCGAGGAATCCGGTGCTGAACCGCGCCGGATCGCTGAACCCGTGTTGCTGCTGGTGGCAGGAGGCGCACGAGACCGCATGGTTCGCCGAAAGTTTCACGTCGTAGAACAGCACGCGGCCGAGCGTGGCGCCGGCATCGGTGACCAGATTGCCCGGCGGCGTGTTGTCGGTCGCGATGACCGCCGGGGCGAGCAGGTGCGCGGGCAGCGGCGGGTTGGCGTAGGCGTAGGGCGAGACGGGGAGGGAGAGGACATTGGAAACGCTGCTGTCGGCGATGACGCGGAGATACCGGCCCGGCGCAAGCGAGGGTTCGAGATCAGGCAAGGCCGAACGGCCAGAGCCATCAAGCGTGGTCAGGGAACCAGCGGCAAACCACACGACGAGGTCGGACGATTGCTCCACGCGCCAGTGGGACTGGCCAACCGATGCATCAGCGAGGTGCAACAGGAATTCCGGGGCGAAGGGCGACTCCAACTGGAGGGTGGTTTGGGCCGGGGCGTTCAGTACGGCGAGACCCGACCACATGAATCCGGCGAGAACCGATCGTAACTGTTTCATGGCCCTACAACGGACGGCATCGGGGATTATTGTCGGACGGCGTAATCTTTCTGCGCCGATCCGGCGTCCCGCCCGGTGCAGGGGAATCGCGGGTGGTGATCCAGGGACTGGACAATCACCGGGGCCGGATGTCCCATGACTGGAACATCCGGCACGGGCAACGCGGGTTGCCGGACCGGGGCAGTGGCCGTTGCATCCTGCCGGGCTACGGGGACTGGACGCGGTAGAAGAGCCGGGGCGTATTGGTATCGATCGGCAGGGTGGCGCGGAAGAAGGCGGAGCCGGGCGGGGTTTCCGGGACGAGGTTGATCCATTGCCACTGGCTGGCCGGGGTGAACAGGTTGGTGGTGGCGTACACCGAATAGGTCGCGCCGGTAACGCCGCCGGGGAAGTCGAAAGCGAGGGAGCCGGCGGGGCCACCGGTCGGATTCCGCACGAGGCTGGCGAGGGTGACCTCGTTGGTGGAACGAATAAGCTCATAGGCGCCTATATCGCGCAGGGCGTCGCGGAGATATCCACGCTGGTCCCCGGCAGACAAGGCCAGTAGCGAGCGATCGATGGCCGGACTCCATGGCAACAGCGCCCGCGTCGGGGTGCGGCCCCCGTAATCGGCCAGCGGGGCAAGACCGGGATCGGCGACCCCGACCAGGTTGCTGTTCACACCGTCGAGCAGTCCACCCGATCCGCCTGTGCCGACCAGGTTGTAGCTGGAGTCAACCCCGATCGGCACCGGTCCGCCGATATCGGAAGGGTTGCCGTTGCCGTCCACGTTCATGGCGACCAGCGTTGCCTCCATCGTGGTGGACTTGGATCCGTTGCCGTTGAAGATGCCACCGCCGCTGGTCCCCGCGGTATTGCCGGCAATGGTCGAATAAACGGTGTGGTTGGTTCCGAAGTTTGCGATGGCCCCACCCCACTCGCCGGCAGCATTGCCGGAAAGGGTCGAGGAGATCACGCGCAGCGAGGCATTGCTCTCCACGTAGGCCACGCCGCCGGCCTGGATAGCGGTATTGTCCCGGAAGGTGGCAAAACTCATGGTGAGCGCCCCTTGCACGTACACGCATCCGCCGTTGGTGGCTTCACCGCCGGCCAGGGTGAAGCCCTGAAGGACGAGCGTGCTACCCGGCACAACGCGGAAGTGGCGCATCGGCGCGGGTCCGTTGACCTGGAGCGTCACACGCGGTGTCGGTCCGGAGGCCCGGATAAAACGAAACGACTGATTGGTGAAGAGGATTGCGGTGTTGCCGAACAAGGTGTCGCCGATCTGTGTGAGTTCAACCGTCCGTCCGGCAAGGTTCGTGGAGAAATCGACTGTGGCAGCGGTGTAGTGCATCGCCTCGCGCAGACTGGTTCCGGTGCCGAAGCGGGCATCGCTGGTCACGTCGAACTCGTCGTTGGTGGTGGTGACCAGGGAAGATTCAAACACGGTCAGTTCGAAGGCCCCGGCATCGGGGGCGCCGGCGCTGATGCGGGCATTGCCGCGTTGATCGGTCGTGAAGCCGGCCAGCGCGGAGCCGCGGTTGAAGGCGGGGCTGTTCGGCAAGAGTGCAACGGTCGGGGTCGATCCGCCGTTGGTCAGCGAGAGCCCTTCGACGAGCAGCGCGGCCCCGTTGATCCCCGTGATGTTGCCGTTGATGCCGTTGGTGATACCCGCCGAGTTGCCCGTTCCGAACACGTTGCCGGAACTGGTCGGGGCGAAGACGCCGCTGCCAAAGGTTGCCACGCCGTCGCTGGAGTTCCCGGCAACGATGGAGTTGTCGATCGGCACCACGGTGTCATACAGCCACAAGGTTCCGTTGGGACCGCTGTTCGCGGTGACCGTGATGTGTTTCAGCGAGTTGGAAATCGCGCCGGTGCCGATCGCGCTGGCCACATTGGCGGAGGTGTTGCTGACAAAGGTCGCGTTCTCGACAACGAGCAGCGGTGAGCCACCCCATACCTGGATCGCCCCGCCTTCGCCGCCCGCGCTATTGCCGACAAACGTGCACCGGCGAACGGTGAGCGCGCCGAGGTAGTTCCAGATGCTCCCGCCGTAGTCGGGCGAATAACCGCCGGACAGGGTGAGGTCCTGCAGGGTCAGCGCAGCGCCGGGCTCGATCAGGAAGTGGCGCTTCTGCGCGGCTGGCGCGACGGCCAGCGTGATCCCCGGCGCATTGGTCGGACCGTTGAGGGTGATGGCATTCGTCACGCGCAGTGCACTCGCGTCCGAGGCGTTGGTCCACCCGGCGTTCAGGGAGATGGTCTGTCCCGCCAATGCGGGCGCGAAGGTGATGGTCTGCGGCCCGCCAAGCGTCTGTGCATACGCCAGCGCCTCGCGCAGGCTGGTGCCGGTGCCCTGCTCGGAATCCGCGTTGCCGTCATTCTCGTCGATCGCGGTCGAGACGACGAGCGGATCACGCGGGAAGACCTCGAACGCGCCGATGTCCGGGATCGTATGGCGGGCCACGCCGCGTTGATCGGTAGTCAGGCCGGGAATTACCGCGCCTGCCTTGTGCGCGGCGCTGGCGGCCGTGATTGGGAATGTGGGCGTCGGTCCGCCATAAAGTCCGAATGTGCCAAGGCCGGGATTGGAGAACAGGTTGCTGACGCTACCCGCGAGAAGGGTTACATCGGCCGCGTCCGCCACGATGGAGTTCCGCAGGAGGTAATTTTTATTCAACCCGCCGATACCGCCCGGATGGTTGCCTCCATTGCCGAAAACCGTGCAGGCGACGAGTTCGATCTGGCCGCCCGACCAGTTCCAGACCGCCCCGCCCGGATAGTTCCCGGCAACATTGTAGGCGAAGGTGCTGTTGGTCACGGCCAGCGTGCCGTTGTTTAATATGCCACCGCCGCCCGCCGTCATCCCGCGGTTGGCCACCGTGGAGTTGGAAACGATGGTGGACGAGGCCACCGACAAGGTTCCGGTATTAAAGATGCCGCCGCCGGCCGCGTCGGCCGTGCTGGAGGCAAAAATGGTCCGCGCTACCCTGCCCGTACCGGCATTCCGAAGTCCCCCGCCCTGGCCGGCATAGCGACCAGCCAGCACGCTATCCTCGACGACCAACGAACCGTGGTTGTCGATAATACCACCCAAATTTGAGGCTGAAACACGTCCGTTCTGAAGCCGCACGTTGCGCACAACGAGACTGCCGATGGGGCGTACACTGAACAGGCGCATATCCCCGACAGACCCTCGGGCGATGGTCAGCGCGCCCGTGGTGGTGTTCTCGATCACAATGTCCCGGTTCACGACGAGGGCGGTGTTGCCGTCCGCGGAGTCGCCGACCTGCTGGAGGCTGATGGTCGCGCCGGCCAGCGCGGGAGCGAAGCGGATCACCGACGGCCCCGGATAATTATTCGCGGCGGTAAGGGCGTCGCGCAGGGTCACATTAGTCCCGAGCGTGCTGAAGATCAGGTTGGTATTAAAGCCGGCCGGGTCGGAGGCGTCGGTCACGATGACCGTGGATGTGGCGGAGAGCGAGGTAAACGAGAAGTTGCTCACGCGCTGGGTCGCGGTCGCGCCGCCGGTGGCCGCAGTCAGGCCGATCCATGCCTGGTTGGCGAGAACAGCACCCGGAATATCCACGACAAAGTTGGTGGTGAAGGTGGTGTTGGACGTCAGGTTTGTCATGGTGACATTCAAAACGCCGTTCAAGTAGAGCAGGTCGAACCGGATCGGATTGGTGGAGGCGGGGTTGGCCTCCGGCGTGGGGATGTAGGGGTTGTTCGTCGTGATGCCCGCCCCGCCGGTGGAAACCTGGATGCCGGGTCCGCCGGGTGCGCCGTTGAAGATGTTGATCATGAAGGCGAAGCTCGGGCTGATGCCCAAGTAACCGAGCCCGCCGCCTCCGCCGCCCAGCGCGGAAGGGCCGGCCGAGGCATTTTGAATGACAAAGGCCACGCCATCAGCTCCGCCACCACTGGCATTCAGGTACTCGAACGAGGCCTGGAAGGCATTGATATCCTGCTTGAAAAGGTACCAGGCGCTGCGGCTCTGGCCGAAACCGCCATCGGTCAGGGTAAAAACCTGATTGGTGTATTCCGCGCCGTTGTTTAACTGCCACGAAAACCGGTCATCGGTGGTGCCGTCGGTGATGATCAAAGAGAATAGACGATCGGTGAGATTGTACGCATTGAACGCGCGCACCAGGATCTGATACAGCCCGCTGGGCACGGCCGGGTTGCCGGAGAGAAGGCCGACCGGGGTGAAGTTGAGTCCTCCCGGAATCGGCGTGAGGGGTGCGAAGGACAACGGCAACCCACTATCCGCCGTGAACTGGAAGTTGTTGGACTGGCCGATCAAGAAGATCGTCGATGTCGGCGAGGTAAAGACCGGTGCGAAGGTGGGAAGCTCATACGCGCCAAGGTCGGGCGCTTCGTAGCGCGGCTGGCCGCGGGCATCGGTGGTCAGACCGGCCACGGCGAATCCGGCATTCACCGCAGTGCTGCCAATGGGTAGCGCCATGGTTTTTACCGGGCCGCCGTTCGTGGTCAGGACACCGAGCATGACGTTGGTGTTGCCGACGAAGTTGGTGCCAGTGGTGGTCATAACACCCGTGAGATTTGCGGGGACAAAACTGCTCGTGTTCGGATCCCACCGGTCGTTTTCGATCACGAGGTTGTTTTCGAGGGTGTTGACGAACGCGCTACCAACATCCAGTGCGAAGGTTTCCGGCAGGTTCTGGATATTGCGGGCAACGGTACAGTTCACCATCCGCATGGCCACGCCAAACTGATTATCCACCGCCGACCCGTAGCGCGCACTGTTGCCGGCGAAGGTGATGTTGGTGAGGCCGAGCGTTCCATCGTTGAAGATGGCGCCGCCACGGCCTAAAGCTCCGCTGGATTGGTTGCCCTCAAAGGTGGAATCGGCAACCGAAAGGGTGCCGCGATTCTGTACCGCACCGCCCCACTGCGCGGTCAATACGGTGTTGGATGCAAAACTGCTCGCAAAAATCGCGAGGGTGCCGACATTCAGAACCGCCCCACCTCCCGCATATACGGCTGGCGTTGGAAAATTACCGACATATTCCACGCGGTTGCCCTTGAATACGGAATGGGTAATGAGCGAAAGGCCGTTGGTGGATTCCGATCCAATGGCCGGTCCGGAAAATTCCGAAATATTGCTTTCGAAGGTGCAGTTGGTGACATACATGGATGCCTCAACCGTGCTGAAGAGTGTGCCCGAATTCTGGCCGTTATTGAAACCGAAGAAGGAGTTGCGGGCAACGAGCCGCCCCCGATTGAACACGGCGGCGCCATAGCCGAGATCACTGCCGTTGCTGATGAACAAGGACGATGCGACAAACGAGGTCATGGTGACCTGGTCGAGGGTCAGGTCGCCTTCATTCCAGAAGCCGGCGCCGTTGTTCGCGACGCCGCCGCGCAGGGTCAGGCGCTCGACCCGCACGGTCGCACCCGCCGCGACATCAAACAGGCGCAGTAACCCGCTGGGGCGGATGTCCACGCCGCCCGCCGGCGCAACCAGTTCGATGTTCGAGGTGATGCGGAGCGCGGTCGGCCCGCCGTTGTTGCGCGGCGACCCGTGGGGATCCATCGTCGAAGTGCTCTGGATCAGGCGGATGATCGCGCCGTTTAGCGAGGCGTCAAAGACGATGGTGTCATCCCCCGGGGTATTGTTCGCGGCCGTGACCGCATCGCGCAGGGTCACCGTCGGACCGAGCGTGCCCACCGTCAGGTTGGTATTGAACCCGGCCGGATCATTGGTGCTGTTGACGGTGATGGTGGCGGCGTGACCATTGCCAATCATACCCACGACGCCAAGCAGGAAACATACAGAACGAAGCGCAACCCGGATACGGATCATACCAGAACCCCCACGATGACGGACACTGATTAAACAACGGCCCGCACACCGGCGTGCCTTTTAAAAGGTAGGCGAATATCCATCCGCCATCGAACTGTCAATTTCAAACGATGATGCATCCAACCTCTATCGCAGCTGCCGGGACAACCCTTCGTGGATGATGATTTCCTGGTTTCACACCCCCGCCTTTCGGGGTAGGATACCGCAACCGCAGGGCGTTATGGGTTTCTGTCGTTTCCTACTCATGGTGATGGCTGTTACGGGATTGCTTCCCGTCGCGGCTACGACCCGGCTTTATGTGAGCGAATATGCGACCGGCAACCTGCGGGCGTTTGATCCGGCCACCGGCGTCTCGAACGCCTTGCCCCCCCACTACACGCCGGTTGGCGGGAATGCCAGCGGGGCAGACGGCATGGTGACCGATGCGCAGGGGCGGCTCTATGTGAACCGCGGTGACGGCACGGTCTACCGGCGTAGTCTCGACGGGATCTCGTTCACCGTATTTGCCGACCTCAACGTGGATTACCTGCTCGACCTGACCCGCAACGACACCCACCTGTTCGCCGCCCAGTTCGGCGAAAACGTGATCCACCGCATCACCCTTGCCGATGCCACGACCTCGACCATCCCCGGGCCTCCAGGAACCGATCGCTTCGACGGCGTGCGTATCGGACCCGACGGACGCCTTTACGCGGTGGAATCCGCCGACGGCGGCATCTACGCCTACGATCTTACCAACGCCACCTGGTCCACCTTCCTCGCCCCCGACAACGCCGGCGATGCGTCGCAGCTCGCCTTCGGTTCCGATGGCCGCGTGTTCCTCAGTCGCACCATCGGTGGCCAGGCCCGCATCAATGCGTACGAACTGAACACGCCCGGCCTGTATGCCTCGGGATTGAATGCGGGCTCCGCCATCCTGATCGGCTCGTTCGGCAACACCACCGCCACCGGCATCCGCATCGGTCCGGACAACCGGCTGTACGCGAATGCCTTCGGCGCCGGGCAGGTGTGGCGTTCGAACGCGGGCATCACCGCGATGGAAGGATCGCCCTACCTCACCGGCCTGAACGAGCCGGGTTCCCTGTACTTCGAGACCACCGAGGCACCGCCACGCACCGTGTTGATCGATTTCGGCATCACCAACCACCCCGCCCCGTCGCCGGATCAGAACGGACACTTCTGGAACAACCTCGCCACCGACCTGGCCACCGCACCCACGTCCACCGTAGGCAACCTTGTCACGACCACCAACGGCACGTCCGGCATCTCCGTTTCCGTCATCGGGTTCGGGGCCGGTGCGAACACTAACGGGACCACAAACCCCGCGCCCGCCCTCGGCTCCCTCGCCGCCACCAACGCCACCCGCGACAGCTTCTTCGTCGCCACCGGCACCACCGCCCGCGTGGTGTTCTCCGGACTGGCCACCAACCGCCTGTACCGGCTGGAATGCTTCGGGTCCCGCGATGCCGCCGATGTGCGCGTCACCCTGTATGCCGCACACGGATTTACCACCACCTCGGCCACCCTGCAAACCTCGGGCGCGAATATCGGAGCGCCGCCCCTCACGAACGCCAACCGCTCCGCCCTGGCCGTGCTCGACACCGTGCGCGCCACCGCCAGCGGCGTGGTCACGTTGTCGGTCAGCGTGGCTGCCGGCCCCTTTGGCTACCTCGGCGCGCTGCACCTGACCGAACTGTCGGAAATCGCAACAACGAACGAACCGCCGAACGCCACCGACGTCTTCTGGGTCGGGGCTCCGGTGGCGGGCGAAGCCCTCGCGGCGTACTTCACTTACAGTGACACCGAGGGCGATCCCGAAGCTGGCAGTATCATCGAGTGGCAGGTCGATGTCCCGCCGTTCACCAACACCTTCCTCGTGCTGAACCAGACCAACCGCTCGTTCGTCGTACCGGACCAGACCGGCGCATTCATCCGCGTCGCCGTCCAGCCGCGCGCGGCATCCGGATCGACCAACGGCACCTGGGTATTATCCGACTGGCGCGGCCCGATCACACCGTCCAACAGCCTCGCCGTGTTCCATGTCGGCAACAGCTTCACCCGCTGGGGGCATATCCCGCTCCAACTCCAGAACCTCGCCACCGACGCCGGATTTTCCCACACCTTCGGCGAACAACTCGCCGACGGCCAGGGCCTCGGGTACCACTGGACCAACGGCCTCGCTGGTGGCGTGTTGACCCGCGGCACACCGTCACGCCTGGAACTGGCCACCGGTGGTTGGGACTGGCTGGTCCTCCAGCCGATGAGCCGTGAATGGCTGCCGGCGAACCAGCCCGCGTTGCTCGACTTCGCGTCACGGTTCGCCGCCCTCGCCGCATCGAACAACACCCGCGTCGCGTTGTACCAGTATTGGAATTACCTCGACGAGGGCGCGGCCGAGCAGGACGCCATCAACACGGCCTTCGAGTCCGTGCGCGCAACGCTGGCATCGAACGGGATCGACGCGGTGATCATCCCCGCGGGCATCGCCTTCTCCAACGCGGTCGCCGCGATCCCGTCGCTCGAACGCCCCGAACTCTACCAGGACAACCTGCATCCGACCGATGCCGGCTATTACCTCGGCGCCCTCACCCACTTCGCCACCCTGTACCGCCAATCACCGGTCAGCCTCACCAACGGGGCGATCTCCGCCGATGTGAACCTCGACACTCCGGTCGTGATCGACCCGACCCTCGCCGCCTCGTTGCAGCGGGTTGCCTGGGACAGTGCACGGTACCATCCAGCCTCCGGGGTGACCCGCGGCCGTTTCGATCTTTGGGCCGCCTCGCTACCCGTCGGTCAACGCGATTGGTTCGATGATCCATACACCAACGGCCTGCTCAACCTGGTGCGGTGGGCCTATGGCATGTCTCCGCTGGCCCCGGATGAACCCGGACGCCACCTGCACATCGGCACCGATGGGAACGATCCGGTCATTCGCTACGAGATCGGCGCCGACGCCGAGGATGCCGGCATCCGGATCACGGAACAAACGACCACCAACCTCGTGGCGTGGACGGATGGCATCCCGGACGGCATGGCCGTGCTGCGGTCGAACCAACAGGTGCGGATCAGCGGAGCCGGCAACCACGACCTCGAGGCGGTGCGCCTGCGCATCCAGCACCCGTAGCGCTGGGCGGGATTGAGCTACGCATCAGGGGCGCGCAGCGGGACGTCCGCCACCGGCCGCCATCATCGCCTCGCGGCCGGACTGACAGCAGTTCGGCGGGCAGACGTCGTGGTTGGGTCCGCGGTCGCCGAGGGCGCGTTTGGGCAGGGACGGGTCCATGCGTTCGCGCATCAGCTCGACCACCATCTGCACAAAGCGCGGATGCACACCCGGTGTCGCGGCCCGCGCCATGGGCATGCCCAGCTCGTCGCAGAGATCCTTCGCCTCGTGGTCGAGGTCGTAGAGGACTTCCATATGGTCGGAGATGAACCCGATCGGCTGGATGACCAGGCCGGGAACGCCCTGTTCGTGCAGGGTGCGGATGTGGTCGCCGATGTCCGGCTCGAGCCACGGCTGGTGGGGTGGGCCGCTGCGGCTCTGGAAGACGAGTTTCCAGTTCGCGATCCCCGCTTCGCGCGCGGTGAGTTCGCAGGCGGTGCGCAACTGGATCTCGTAGTTCGAGCGCTCGGCCATGGCCATCGGGATGCTGTGGGCGGTGAAGGCGGTGTGGGCGCCGTCGCGCGCGGCGGGGGGCAGGGCGGCGAGGGCTTCGCGCCACCGCTCGGCCGAGACGGCGATGAAGTCCGGATGGTTGTAGTACACGCGGATCTTGTCGAATGCGGGGGCGTCGGGACCGACCACCTCGCAGGCGCGCAGGATGTCCTCACGGTACTGGCGGCAGCCGCTGTAACAACTGAAGCCGGAGGTCACAAAGGTCAGGAATTTCTTCACGCCGCGCTCCTGCATGGTGCGGACCACATCGGTGACGAACGGCTTCCAGTTGCGGTTGCCGAGATGGACCGGGATGGTGATGCCGTGGCGGGCGAGTTCCGCCTCGATCGCCGCCTTCAATGCCTCGTTCTGCCGGTTGATCGGGCTGACCCCGCCGAAGAGTTCGTAATGGTGGGCGACTTCGCGCTTGCGCTCGTCAGGGACGTTTTTCCCGCGCAACACATTGTCGAGGAACGGCATGACGTCGTCCATGCCTTCGGGCCCGCCGAAGGACATGATCAGGATGGCATCGTAGGGATTGTTCATGCTCCCAGTATCCGCCATGCCGGACGGACTTTCAACCGCCAAGCACAAGCCGGAGCGGCAAGCCCCGGGCCCGCATCGCTGCCGAACTTGATTCCCGGCAGGCTCCGTGTAGGGTAGCGCCATGGATACACCACCGCCTCCCCGCCGCTCTTCCGCCGGATTCTGGATCGCCATCGTCCTGCTGGTGCTTGCCCTCGGAACCAGCCTGTTCCTCAACCTCGGCATGGGTGTGGCCCTGCTGGCCCTGACGCCTACGTTGCACCAGTCAGGCGACACGCCCGTGGACGAGGAACCCGCCTTCGAGGAGGAGTGGTCGTTCGGTAGCGGCACCACCAAGGTGGTGCGCCTGCTGTTGTCCGGCATCATCACCCGCGAAACCGAAGCCGGCCTGTTCCAGGTGCCGGTCGATCCGATCGAGGAACTGCTGCGCGCGATCCGCGCCGCCGACCGCGACGAGGAGGTGCGGGCCATCCTGCTCGAGGTCGATTCCCCCGGCGGCGGCATCACCCCGAGCGACGAGGTCTACACCGCGCTGATGCGGTTCAAGGCCGGAGGCGAAGGCCGCAAGATCATCGTGCTGATGCGCGACCTCGCCGCCTCGGGCGGGTACTACGTGGCGATGGCCGGTGACTGGCTGATCGCCCAGCCGACCACGGTGATCGGCTCGATCGGCGTGATCATGCAGAGCCTCAACTGGAAGGTGCTCAGCGACAAGATCGGCGTCACCGATACCACCATCAAATCGGGCGACAACAAGGACATGCTCAACCCGTTCCGCGAAACCGACCCCGAGGAGGTCGCCCTGCTGCAGGACATGATCGACCGGATGCACACCCGCTTCCGCGGCATCGTCGCGCAAAGCCGGGGCATCGAACCGGCCGCCCTCGCCGAGATCGCCGACGGGCGCATCTTCACCGCCGACCAGGCCATGGAGCTGAGGCTGATCGACCAGGTCGGCTACTGGGACGATGCCGTGGCCAAGACCGCCGAACTGCTCGGCGAGGAGTCGGTCCGCATCGTCCGCTACTACACCACCACGACGTTCTGGGATTTCCTCGCCGGCATCCAGCAACCGTTCCCCGCCCCGTTCGCCCGCCTGAACGAGGCCCCGCGCTTCCAGTACCTGTGGAAGCCGTAGTACGGACACCCGTCAATAGACCGGCACGCTCGGATCTACGTCCTTGGACCAGGCGGTAATCCCGCCGACGAGGTTGATCAGCGTGCCGGTGTAGCCGGCCTTGCGCAGGTCGTCGATCGCCTTCGCGCTGCGCGCTCCGCCACGGCACATGACCACGGTTTCGCGCGCGGGGTTGAACTGGCCGCGCTCGGCAACCACGGTGGCGAGCGGGATCAGCCGCGCCCCGGGGATCTTCGCCACGGCGTATTCGTGCGGCTCGCGCACATCCACCAGATCGACCTCGCCCCGGTCGAGGCGACGCTTGAGTTCAACAGCGGTTATCTGCTGCATGGAAACGGACTCCTTCGGTTGATGGCCATTCGGACAGGGTTCGGTTGAAACATCGGATATCCCGGTGATCGTCGGATTGGTTCCGCACACCGGACACGCCGGGTTGCGGGCATGGCGCAACGTGCGGAACTGCATGGTCAACGCATCGACCAGCAGCAACCGGTCAACCAGCGGTTCGCCGATCCCGAGTACCAGCTTCAAGACTTCGTTCGCCTGGATGCACCCCACGATCCCCGGCAACACCCCAAGCACGCCGGCCTCGGCACACGACGGCACCAGCGCGGCCGGTGGCGGCACCGGATAGAGGCAACGGTAACAGGCACCGCGGCGCGCATCAAACACCCCGACCTGTCCCTCGAAGCGGAACACCGAGCCGTACACCATCGGCTTGCCAAGCAGCACGCAGGCATCGTTGATCAGGTACCGCGCCGGAAAATTGTCGGTGCCATCCACCACCACATCGTACGCCGACACCACCGCGCACGCCTCCGCCGCGGTCAACCGGAACGGATGAAGCACGACCTCCACCTCCGGATTGATCGCCGCCAGGCGGTCACGCGCGGAATCCACCTTCAGCCGCCCGACATCGTCCGTACCGTGGATGACCTGGCGCTGCAGGTTCGAGAGCTCCACCACATCGCCATCCACCACCCCCAACACCCCCACACCCGCCGCCGCCAAATACATCGCCACCGGCGATCCCAGACCACCCGCCCCCACGACCAACACCCGGGCCACCTTCAAGCGCCGCTGCCCCGCCTCGACCACCTGCGGCAACA
>ERZ761607.1116-NODE-1116-length-35967-cov-8.627478_pt1 | contig 35967 bp, 32 predicted proteins | sample MGYA00511164_ERZ761607 | MGnify/ENA primary metagenome ERZ761607 (study PRJEB28899, sample SAMN02445080) | bioreactor sludge metagenome | biome: EBPR sludge | place: Australia: Brisbane, Thorneside Wastewater Treatment Plant | collected 2011-06-22 ... | reverse complement strand
GCCGATCCGCGAGCTGTCCCACGAGATGGCCGCCGGCTTGACCCAGATCGACTACAACCGGGAAATCGCCTTGGTGGCGGTCGGACCCGGCCTGCCCGGCAAGGCGGTGGTTTATGGCATCGTCAACCTCAGCGCCGATCCGAATAACGACCGCGCCGAATACTCGATTCTGGTGGATCGGGCCCTGATCGGGATGCGGCTGGGCAACCTGTTGATGCGCCGGATCATCGACTACGCCCGCTCGCGCGGCATCGGCGAAATCTACGGCGAGGTGCTCAAGGAAAACACGCCGATGTTGCAGCTCAATCAGGCCCTGGGCTTTTCGATTCAGTCCGACGACGACGACCCGGCCTTGAAGCATGTTATCCTGAAGCTCCACCATATCGACTCCTCGGCGGGCTGAATTCAGGTACGATTTCATGAGCGACAAACGACTGCTGGTCATCGACGACGAACCGGAAATTGGCGAATTCGTGCGCAAGGTCGCCGCCGGATTGGGCTATGAAGTCCGGGTGACCACCGACGGCCGCGCCTTTCAAGCGGCCTATCACGAACTGCGGCCGACCACCATCGTCATGGACATGGTGATGCCGGAAATGGATGGCAACGAACTGGTGCTGTGGTTGATGGAGCAGCACTACGACGCCAATCTGATCATCATCACCGGCTACAATCCCGATTACGCCAAGGACGCCCGCCTGCTGGCGGAATTCAAGGGCCTGCGCTCGGTGATCACCCTGATCAAGCCGATCCGGCTGGACAAATTGCGCGAAGTGCTGGGCGGTTGAACGCGGGTTTTCAAACCCCGGTCTGACCGAGATCGCGGGCGCTCGTCCGAGCCTCGTTTCCGTTCGATGGGAGGCGCGTTATGCCGCTGCTCCGCTCCTTGTTCTTGCTGTTGCCGGCGCTCGCCGCCACGGCGATTCCGGCCGCCGAATCCGTCATCCGCAGCCAAGAGCACGCTTTTCGCGCGGTCGCGGTCGCGCGAGGCTTGGAATTTCCGTGGAGTCTGGCGTTTTTACCGGATGGCCGCCGGCTGGTGACCGAGCGTCCGGGCCGGCTGCGGTTGCTCGATTCCGACTGGACCTTGGACCCGAAACCGGTGCAGGGGCTGCCCGAGATCGCCGCGAGCGGCCAAGGCGGGTTGCTCGATGTGGCCTTGCATCCGCGCTTCGCCGAAAACGGCTTGATTTACCTGTCCTACACCGCGCGCGGCGCGGGTGGGATCGGCACGGAGGTGGCGCGCGGCCGGCTGGTGGATCACCGGCTGGAAAACGTGCAGGTGATCTTCCGCCAGCAGCCCAAATCCAATGGCGGCCGACATTTCGGCTCGCGCCTGGTGTTCGACCGCAACGGCTTGCTTTACATCACCCTCGGCGATCGCGGCGAGCAGGAGCGCGCCCAGAAAACCGACGATCTGGCGGGTAAAATCGTGCGGCTGCACGACGACGGCCGGATTCCGAAGGACAACCCTTTCGTCAAGCAGCCCGGCGTTCGCCCGGAAATCTTTTCGCTCGGCAACCGCAACGTGCAGGGCGCGGCGTTGCACCCCGCCACCGGGGAATTGTGGACCCACGAGCACGGCCCGCAGGGCGGCGACGAGGTCAACATCATCCGCGCCGGCCGCAACTACGGCTGGCCGGTCATCACCTACGGCGTCGAATACGTGATCGGCACCAAAATCGGCGAAGGCACCCACAAGCCGGGCATGGAACAGCCGCTGCACATTTGGGTACCGTCCATCGCGCCCTCGGGGCTGGCGATCTATCAGGGCGACCGCTTCCCGCGCTGGCGCGGCGATCTGTTCGTCGGGGCGCTGCGCGGCCAGGAACTGGTTCGCTTGCGCTTCGACGGCGAGCGCCAAGTCAAGGAAGAGCGCCTGCTGAACGGGACGCTCGGCCGCATCCGCGACGTGCGCGCCGGACCCGACGGCTATCTTTATGTGCTGACCGACGCCGGCGACGGCGAAATCGTTCGGCTGGAACCCGCAACCGCCCCATAATCCGGTTTGGGATCGGTCGGACTTGCGCCTGTTCGATCCTTCCGAAAACGCTCGCTCACCCGAGCCAACGCTGGGCCAACAGCTTGATGATCTGCGCCGCGTCGCCGAGCACCACGACCAGCCAAACCACCATGACGGCGACGGCGGCGGCGGCGATATCCTTGATGGCGCCGATTTGTTCGTGATGGTGGGGCTCGATGAAATCGCATACGGCCTCGATGGCGCTGTTGGACAATTCGGCCATCAACACCAAGCCGGTCGCCAGCAGCAGCATCTCCACGTTGATCCACTGCTGAAAGATCAACGCCAACACCATGACGACGGCCGACACTACAAACTTGTAGGCGACGCTGAAGTCGTATAGCACCGCGAAACGCAATCCCGATAAGATGGCCTAGAGCTTGCGCAAGGGGCTATAACCTTCAGCGCGAGCCCCAAAAAATTTGTTCGGCATGACAGTCTCCCGGCATGGCTTCGCACGCGAAATCAGAGCAGCTTGCGGACCAGTAAAATCCAAGCGCCGCCCAGCATGAGGCCGGCCAGCACGTCGGACGGATAATGCACTTGCAAGTAGATGCGAGAAGCGCCCACCAACAGGATTAACAGCGCGGCAACCAGCGCGGTCAGCGCCCCCCACTGCGGCCAAATGCGGTAGACGATGAACAGGATGCACAGCATGAAGGCGGTCGCTTGCATGGTGTGCGCGCTCGGAAACGAGCTGTCCGAGGGGAGCGCGGCCAACCGCTCGGCCACCGCGGGCCTGGGGCGGGCGAGGACGAGTTTGAGCAGATGCACCAACAGCGTCGCGCCGCTCAATCCGATCACCAGCAACATGGCTTCCCAACGTTTTTGGAGCTGGATCAAAACAGCCGCGATCACGAGCGCAAGCGGCGCGAGCACGTATAACGACCCGAGCCAAGTCACGCTTGGGAATAACTGATCCAATCCTTGCGATCGGTGCGCCGCCGCAAACAGCAGAATCCGAGTGTCCAACGACATGTCTGATGACTCAATAGAAGGAAAATTTTAAAAGGATGTCCCGTCGGGAACGGTCTAAAGGATTGCGAGATCGCGTTCGACCACGGGGACCGGCGGCTTGATCTCGGGGCCGAAACCTTCTCGGATGTAGCCCGCCAGGCATTCCGCCACCGCCGAAACCCCGCTGCCCCGGTGCAGGGTGATGCTCGCGTAGGGCAATACCGAAAACCCCTCCTCCACCCCGAGCGGCCGCACGCCCGCCGGCAACACGCTGCGACAGAGCACCGTCACCGCCAGCCCGGCCGTGACCGCCGCCAGAACCCCGCTGATGCTGGCGCTGGTGTAGGCGATCCGATACGAGCGGCCCTGTTCGCTCAACGCGGCCAGCGCCCACTCTCGAAACGAACAGCCCGGCTGGAACAACGCCAGCGGCAACGGTTCGTTTTCGTGGGCCAGATGGCGCTCGGCGGTGGCCCACACCACCGGTTCGCGGCGCAATACCTCGCCGGTTTCCGCGCCCGGCGTGCAGGTGATCAGCGCCAGGTCGAGCCGCTCCTCGGCCAGCAAGCGCCGCAGGTTGACACTCGGCTCGCAAAGCACCTCAACCTGCACCCGCGGAAAGGCGCGGGCGAAGCGCGACAGGATTTCCGGTAAAAACCGGTCGACATAATCATCCGGCGTGCCGATCCGCACCAAGCCGGACAAATCGGGCCGGGTCAGCGCGGCCAGCGCTTCATCGTGCAATTTCAACAGCCGGCGCGCATAACCCAGCAAAGCTTCACCGTCGGGCGACAACTGCACGCCCCGCCCGTCGCGCTGGAACAACGCCCGATCCAATATTTCCTCCAAACGCCGCACTTGCATCGAAACGGCCGACTGAGTGCGATGCACCTGTTTTGCGGCCTGGGTAAAGCCGCCGGCATCGACGATGGCGACAAAGGTGCGCAGTAAATCCGGATCCAGTTGAGCCGACATGGCCATGACCTTATATCAATAAATTTGATTGATTATATCAAACTTATTCGTTTGATGAATTAATGAGGCGGCAACATAATGGCATCGTGAATCATGCTTTTCGGAGGATCAGCTTATGTATCGCGAGGCCAGTTCGTGCTGGGAGTTTCCATCAAACCGGGCCGTCAGCGTTTCCGCTCACGTTCGCGGGGCCTGGGTTCGAGTGTGCGGTTGGTACGAAACCCGCCGCCAGCGCCGCGCCCTGCTCGCCCTTGACGACGCCATGTTAAAGGACATCGGCATCAGTCGAATCGATGCGCTTCAAGAAGGCCACAAGCCGTTCTGGCGTCCTTGACCGGCGGCTGTCACTCAGCGTTCGATCACGCGACGGGCGGCGAGGCCACGGGCGGCAGGGGTCGCACGGCCTTACCGTCGAACCACGCGACGAACCGTTCGGCTGGGACGGGCGGACCAAATAGGTAGCCTTGCGCCAGATCGCAGCCCTGTTCCAACAAGATGTGCCGTTGCTCTTCGGTCTCCACCCCTTCGGCCACGACTGTCAAACCCAAGCTATGGCCGAGCGTGACGATGGTGGCGGCGAGAATGCGATCATCGGGATCGGTCACCAAATCGCGCACGAAGCTTTGGTCGATTTTCAGCGCCGCGATCGGCAACCGCTTGAGATAGCCGAGGCTGGAATAGCCGGTGCCGAAATCATCGATGGCCAGTTCGATGCCCAATTGCTGGAGCGCCAGCAGGGTTTCGGTGGTTCGCGCGCCGGCGTCAAGCAGCGTCGACTCGGTCAGCTCCAGCTCCACCGCCTGAGGCGGCAGGCCGTGCGCTTTCAACAGATCTTGAATTCGTCCGGTGCATTCCAGATCGCGAAAATGGCGGGCGGCGAGATTGACCGCCACGGTCAACGGCGGAAATCCAGCCGCTCGCCACGCGGCAAGCTGGCGGCAAACGGCCTCCAGCATCCAATCGCCCAGCGCCACGATCAAGCCGCTCGCTTCCGCCACCGGAATGAACTGTCCGGGCGGAATCAAACCCCGCGCCGGATGACGCCAGCGCACCAAAGCCTCGGCCCCGGCCAGCCGGCCGTCGGCCAAATAAACCTTGGGCTGGAAATAAGCCACCAATTCTCCGGCCTCGATGGCCTTACGCAGTTCCGATTCCAGCACAAGCCGCTCGACGGCGGTCACGTTCATTTCTCGGGCGTAGGCGACTTGGGTGTTGCGACCGTCCTGTTTGGCCCGATACAGCGCCGTATCCGCGTTCTTTAACAGATCGTCGAAGGTCGCGCCGTCGTGAGGATAAATCGCGGCCCCGATTGAAACCGTCACCCGCAGGCTATGGCCGGCGACGACAAACGGTTCGCGAAAAGCCGCCAATACCTTATCCGCCACGCGCGTCGCGCCAGCCCGGCCGGCATCGGGCAACAGCAAGACGAACTCGTCGCCGCCCAACCGGCAAACCGTGTCCGAACCGCGCAGCAGGCTTTTGAGCCGGGCCGCGACCTGGACCAGCAAGGCATCGCCCTCAGCGTGGCCGAGGGAATCGTTGACTTCCTTAAATCGATCCAGATCGAGAAACAACAGCGCCAGTTCCTCGTCCCGACGCGCCGCCAGCGCCAGCGCCAGTTCCGCCCGTTGCGCCAGCAACGACCGGTTCGGCAAATCGGTCAGTGCATCGTAATACGCCAGATGCTCGATGCGTTGTTCGGCCTCTTTCTGCTGGGTGATATCGGTGGCGATGCTGACGTAATGGGTCAATTCGCCGGCGGCGTTGCGGACTTGGCTGATGGTGGCCAGCACCAGATACAACACGCCGTCCTTGCGCCGGTTCCAAAATTCACCTTGCCAGACGCCCTGGCTGGCCACCGCCCGCCACATGGCTTGGTAATCGGCTTCGGAGTGGCGGTCGGCCTTGAGCAGGCGCGGATTGCGGCCCAGGACCTCGGTTTCCGCGTAGCCGCTCAAGACGGTAAACGCCGGATTGACCGCGACGATATCGCTGTTGGCGTCCGTCACGATAATCGATTCCCGCACCGCTTCGAACACCGCCGCCGCCAGACGCTGCCGTTCCTCCGCTCGCCGCCGTTCGGTGATGTCGCGCATGGCGGAATACAAAATGCGCCGGCCGTTCCAAGGAATGGGCGTTAATTGCACCTCCACCCAAAGCTCCGCGCCGGTCGCGCGACGGTGCAACCATTCGAAGCGCTGCCCGCCTTTTCGATAAACCGACTCGATCAAATCCTGGGCTTTTTCGGAGGATAACCGACCGTCCGGCTGGCGATCTGGCGAGAATGTTTCCGGCCGCGATGCGATGATTTGCTCGCGCGAGGCGACTCCCAGCAGCGCCATCGCCTGCTCGTTGCAGTCGATAATGTGCCCATCATCGAGCAGTAGAGCGCCATCGCTCGCCTCTTCAAAAACCGAGCGAAACAATTGTTCCTGCTCCCGCAACTTGGCCGTCCGCAGGGCGACTAGCTTTTCTGCTCGCCGGCGTTGTGAAACCGTGGCGAACAGGTACAAAGCCGCCAATAGGGTAGACAGCGCGCCGACCGCCGGAACCCAACGGTACAGTCGGTCGGTGTGATCCGAAACGAAAGCCGGGGTCGGCTGAATCTCGATGCGCCACATGCGGTTGGCCATCGAAAAATCTTGGCGATAGGGAGATAGCGATCCAGCGGGCGACAGTTCGGGTTTGAGCGGAAAAGACTTCGAAACATAGAGCTGTCGGCGTTCAACCGGCGCGGAAATATCGGCTAATTTCACGATCAAGCCGTCGGCTTGTTGGGCAAAGACCGTTTCGACGATACGATCAACAGAGATTACGCCCAACACGAAGCCGTCCAGTTGCCTCCGGCGTTCGTCCGCTTGGCGCGGCTCTTGGCCGGCCTGATAAACCGGCGCGAACGCCAGCACGGCGAAGCGCTGTTCGGTTTCCTGCACCAGCCTATAGCGTTCGGTCAAACTGATTTGGCCGCTGTTCCACGCCTGCAACAACGCTACCCCGCGCGCCGGGTGCAACGAGTCAGGGCTATAGCCCAAGGCGGCCTCATTGCCGGCGTAGGGTTCCAGATAGTAGACCGGAAAATACTCATCGCGCTCGCGCGCCGGCGTCAACCGGCCTTCCGGGTCGTTCTCGGTGAACTGGAAGTGGGCCAAGCCGTCCTGACGGGCGGCGGCCTCGAACTCCGCGCGCCGCTCGCGCGGCACTCTAGGCACCCATTCCAGCGCCCGGAACTCGCCGTGATCGAGAATCGGGGTGACAAATCGGTGAAACGCGGCGCGACTGACGGTGCTCGCGCCGTTGTAGAAACGCCTGATCGCATCGAGTTCGCGCAAGCTGCCTTGGAACCGGGCCACCATCAGCCCGGATCGTTCCACGGCGACGGTCTGGAAGCGACGCTCCAAAGCCTCCCGACTTCGCTGGCGAAATTCCAGAAAGATACCGCCGGTCAGACTCAGACCCACCAGCACGACCGCCGCGGCTGTCCCCCAAGCCGCGGCGGCCGTGTCGATCTTCATCTCCAACGCGGCGGCTCGGCCGAACAACCCTACGCCGCCGAGCAACAGCGCCAGAACCGTGAGGCCGAACACGCCCATCAAGGTCTGGCTGGTATTGCGCGCGGTGTTCGAAATATCCTGTCGGATCGGCGTGCGAATCAAGAACGCCGGTTTTCCCGCAAGATCGGAAAAGCTTTCGTAAACAAATCGAAACCCGCCCGGCCCCGGCTGGAATGCCGGTTCGCCTGGCGACAAGCGTAAATAATCGCGTTCCTGGTTCGACAGTCTCGGATCCCGATCCGCAAACACTTCAAACGCGACCTTGGCTTGCTCGGCCAAAAGACGCAACAACGGCGCATCGAGGAAGCGGCCGAAGACCAGAACGCCGCGCGCCGGCCCTTCACCGCCGGTGGTCAGAATGGGACGGGCGGCCAGCAGCAGCAAGCCATGCTCGGTGCTCAGCACGCCATTCAAGGCGCGCGGCGGGTCTAGCGCCGGTTGCAACAGCGGCCAAATCGCCGGTTTGTCACCGCTGAGAATTTGTGGGATCGCGGCTTCATTCAACTTAGAATCGTAGCCACCGCTATAGAGCACCCGACCGTCTCGATCGAAGATCGCGCACAGATTCAGACGCGAGCTTTTCTCCAAGACCCGCCAGTTGCCGAGATTGGAGCGGACAAACGCGGGGTCAGGATGGTCGGCAAAGGCGTAGGCGTCATCCCATTCCGCCCAGTTGCCCAGTTCGTTGCCTAATTGCCGCAACTCGCCCCAGATCGCCGCGCGGGCGCGGGCGCTATCTTCAAGGGCTTGGGATTCTTCTAATTTCTGAAAAGCGGGTCGGACGGTCCAACGGTCCAAGGCCCCTATCGACAGCCAAAGCGCCACGAATCCGATCATGGCCATCAATACGATCCTGGTTGTAACCTTCATGGTTGGTGGTGTCGTGGCGCTACCAAGGACGCGCTATCCGCTTATCAATTTTTAGTCGCCGTCAAAACGATCTCGCGCCGCCGGGGTTAATCCCGGCAAACCCAATCCTGTAAGCGGGCTTGCCGGACGGCGGGCGCGAGAGCGATCAAGCGGCCATGATATCAGCTGTTTATTTTAAAGATATCGACCGTTTGGCTGGGTTGTTTAACGCCCCGCCGCCTGAATTCTGACGCGGGCGTTACCGTCCTTGATCATGTCCAGCCGTCTTGCGGCCGCGCGCGAAATATCGATGGAACAGTTGCCCACATGCGGCCCCCGGTCGTTGATTTTAACCTGCACCGATTTTCCGTTATCGAGGTTGGTTACTCTGGCCCGCGTTCCAAACGGCAAGCTTTGATGGGCGGCGGTCAGGCGATTCTGGTTGAAAATCTCGCCGCTGGCGGTGGTTCTTCCGTGCAACCTCGGGCCGTACCAGCACGCCCGCCCGACTTGATCGTAGGCGTTGGCTTCAAACGGCATCGCACCGAGAAAGCCCAGGCAACCGAGCGCCAAAATCCTGGAAACCTTGTTAAACCGTTTGCTCGATGACAAAAAACGGGCACGACCTGCATTCATAATTCCATCTCCAATGGGTTTTTAAGGTGGATGGTCCCGCCTGAGGCAAGAGTCATCTCGGTTCACTCTAACGGAAATTTCGCGGAATTCCATCATCGCGGCTTTCGATGCCTTCACCGATGTCCTTGCGGCTTGCCGCGCGCCGGAGGTCGGTTGCCGCCGAACGCGCTTTTAGAGTAATTTTGGAAACAAGGTGATGGAACTGCCTGATTTCCAGCGGCCGATTGCGACTCACGGTCTTGACAACCGGCAGCGGGGACGACTGGGTCGTTTCACACCGTTGCGCTCAACCTTCATTCTAGGTGAGCCCACTCCACCGCTCTGAGGCATCATGGGTTTTCATGCTTTTCTCGCCATCGGATCGGGGGCCGCGGCAGGCGCTTGGCTGCGCTGGGCCTTGGGTTTGTGGCTCAATCCCCTCTTTCCGACCTTGCCGCTCGGCACTTTGGCCGCCAATCTGCTAGGGGGTTTTCTGATGGGGATGGCCATGCAGCTTCTGTTGGAACACGCGGTTTTGCCTCCCGAACTCCGGCTAGCGATCACTACCGGCTTTTTGGGGGGCCTTACCACTTTTTCGACTTTTTCGGCGGAAACCGTGACCTTGCTGTTGCGCCAGGAATATCTTTGGACCTTGGCGCTGGTGCTGATCCACGTGATCGGCTCGGTGACCATGACATTGTTGGGCATCATCGTGATGAAATCGCTGTTCGCCCTGGGATCGCCATGAAGGGCGCTTATCTGAAGTTTTATGTCCACGAGCATCGCCGGCATCATGGCATCCTGCTGTATGAATGGCTGCTGGAACACGCCCGGCAATCCGGCATTCACGGCGGATCGGCGTTTCGCGCCATCGCGGGGTTCGGCCAGCACGGCGTCTTGCATGAAGATCACTTTTTCGAGCTGGCGGGCAACCTGACCGTCGAGGTGATGTTCGCGGTCAGCGATGAGGAAGCGGATCGACTGCTGGAATTGCTCGCGCGCGAAGGGCTTCGGCTCTTTTACGTCAGAATGCCCATCGATTATGGGGTGACGCGCGGCGGCTAGCCGTTTTCGGATCGACGATCAGAAGTAGATTTGCAAGCCGAGACCGAATTCATGCAATCCTTCCATGTAGCGCCAGTCCATTCCCACCGCCAAATTCCGATCCAACGCCAGCTGCTGCCGTAGTTCCCAGCGCGTCGTCGCGCCGGTTTCACCCCAGCGGTAATCCCGCCATATCGTTCGCGCCAGCAGCTTCCAGCCGGGTGTCGGTTGCACCAGAACTCCCGCGTCCACGCCCCAGCCGGCGCGGTAGTCGTCGGTAAACTGATCGCCATGCTCGAACGCCAATCCCGGCAGCGCGAACCAGACCGCCCGCCAAGGCCAGCGGCTTTCCGCCGCCATCCCTAGGCTAGCGCTCAATTCGAAAGCGTTGCACGCAGGGCAGTCCGGTTGCGGCGATGAGTTCCAACCGGCGTGAATTCGCCAGGACGGGCGCGGGATCAGGGCATCGACGGGCGAGAGCGAGGTGATATCGAGCAAGGTCAGCCGCGCCAAGGTCAACCGTCCGCTGGGCTGATCGAGCCGCAACGCCACATCCAGCAACTCGATTTGCGCGTCGGGCGTATAGCCGGCGTCGGCATCCAACAGATCGTGATAGCTGGCCCGCGCGTTCAACTCGACAAACCCCGCGCCCTCCCTTTGTCCGACGCCAAGACCGATTCGCCGCGAAGCGTGGCCGGTTTCCGGACGGGTGGCGTAAGGCTCGACGGTCGCCGGCGCGGCGCTGACCGCGAGCCTGCTGCGGGCGATCAGCAGGCGATGCGCGCTTTCATCCGGCGGCGGTTTGCGCCCCTTCTCGATATTTCCGGCGCGGCGGTGCTGGCGTTCGTCCGCCGCCAATTCCAACAATAACGCCCGCCGTCGGGGTTCGATTCGCGCGAAGGCGGGCAGGTCGATCAGCTCCGGATCGGCCCGCAACTGGCGCGCCCAACGCCGTTCGTCGGCAGTCAACGCTCGATAGCGGCGTTCGATCGCCGTGCCGCGCGCCGGACGGGCGGTCGCCTCTCCCAACCGTCCCTGCCGGTCCAAGCGGCGGAGGGTATCGGCCGGTAGCGTCCAGAACGCAAACTGGTCGCTCAACCCCAACGTCGGATCGGCGGCTTCCAGCAAGGTCAGCACCTGCCACGCGCAATTTTCCCGCAAAAAATAGTAATCGAACTGAAGCCGGCGCAATTCCCAAATGTGTTCGAGCAGCCGCTGGCGTTGCGGCGCGCTGAAGTTCAAGCGATATTCCCAAATATCGCGGCTTTCCAGATCGCTGTAGGCGCGGACCAACTGGGAATACGGTTGGACGTGAAATTGGCCCTTGAACTGTCCGCTGAGCCCATCCAGCGCATAGCTCATCACGTTGCTGCCGGAGTCGTCGGCGGCATAGTTGACAGCGTAGGCCAGCAGCCGGGTCTGTTCGGTCTGACCGCGTCGGTCCAAGCGCAAAAAGGTATGGCCGAACAAGGAGGCGGGATTATTGAGATAAGCCGAGGCGAACACCAGCGTCACGGCTTCGGCGTCCACCTCGCGAAACCACCGGTCGAAGCCCACGCAATCGTGAGGCGGCAGGCGCTGGCGATCAAAATTCAGTTCGGATTTCAGCCACCGATAGCGGGCGATGAAGGCGCATTGGGCCGGCTGGGGGTCGCCGCCGACCGGATCGGCGGTAAAAAAAGCCCGCAACGTGGCGGCCAGCTCGGCGCGCGGGTCGGTTTTACCGTCCGGCGCGAGAAAAAAACGCGGATCGTCGACATCGCTGACCCAGCCGCCGCGAGCGCCGGGCCGGTAATGCAACAACGTTTGCCATTCGCGCCGTTGCCCCAGATCGGCCGCCGCCGCGCGGTCCAACAGTTCCCGCAAATACCCGTCGGCTCGGGCGTCGACAGCCCAGCACCCCCAACCGAGCAGCAGCGCGCCCGCAAGCCGCGCGATCCGGCCAAACGGTTTCAGTTCAAGCTCAACCGTGGGCCAAACCGCGGATCGGCCTGTAACTCCCGCTCCAACGCCGCCAGCATTTCAGCGGCGCTGGTGCGCTCGCTGGGGAACAGCGCGCTGAATTTATCCTGCGTCAGTTCAAAAAATGCCGGTTGGCGGTCCGGCTCGATCGCTAGCAGCGCGGCCAGGGAACGGAGATATTCCCCCTCGCCGGCCGCCATGTCGTTGCGCAGTCGCTCCAAATTGCCCTCGGCGAATTCTGCGGTCCGCTCCTGTCGGCTTTTGGAGGCGGCCGCGCCCGAACCGCTGGAACCGCTGCTGGCGGCGCTGGCGCCGGAGCTGGGATCGGAAACAATGGTGCACGCGCCGATGGCGAGCCCCAGCGCGGCGGTTAAGGCGGCATTAAGCAAACGTTTCATAGCTTTTCCTCCTACTCTTGTCGGCTATTCTGGCAAGGCCAACGGGCTTACACTCATGGAGTGGCTCTTGCCCCCGAAGCGGTTCTCACGATGAATTCGCCTGAAAGTTTAATCGGAATTTTACCTGGCCGGCAGCATTTCCCGTCCCCTTTTCACCTGGTGGAGCTATCCGCATGAAAAGCCATATCTCGCTGATTCTGCTTTCGACCCTGCAATGCAATGCGGATTGCGAATACTGTTTCGAGAACAAAACCACCGACCGGCTGACCCTGGACCGCCTGGGCGAGATGATCCGCAAGGTGCTGGATTACATGGTGGAAAAGTCGCTTGCGACCTTGAACATATATTGGCAAGGCGGCGAGGCGATGCTGCTGCCCCCAAGCTGGTACGAGCAGGCTAACGATTTGATCCGGCGCGAGGCCGAGGCGCGCGGCAAGCACGTTTCCCACGGCCTGCAAAGCAATATGCTGTCCTACAGCGCCCGCTGGAACAAAGTCATCGCCGAGATGTTCGGCAACAGCGTCGGCACCTCGCTGGATTATCCCAACCTGCACCGAAAACTGCTCGGTCAAACCCCGGACAGTTATAACGATATCTGGGCGCGGCGGGTGCGAGAGGCGCGCGCGGCTGGCATCGAAGTCCAAGTGATCGCCGTTCCGAACAAAGCGACCTTGGAAATCGGCGCGGAGCGGTTTTACCGCCATTTCGTGGACGAACTCGGCATCACCGATTTTCAGGTCAACACCCCGTTTCCGGGTGGTGAAGCGACCGCCGCCAAAAAGGAATTGCCGGTGGCGGAAGTGGAAGCGCTCAGTCGTTTCTACAGCGAATTGGCCGATGTCTGGCTGGAACGCGGTTACCGCAACGGCGTGCGGGTCGGTCCGCTCGACGCCCTGCTGCAACACTTCAGCCATCAACCGACCACCTTGCCGTGCATCTGGGGCGACAATTGCGCCAACACCCTTGTTTCGATTGACGCGCGCGGTTACGTGGCGCAATGCGATTGCTGGGTCACCAGCTATCCCGACTACCACTTCGGCAACATCTTCGAATGCGACAGTTTCGGCGAGCTGTTGCGCAACAGCCCGGCCCGGCGGAAATTCAACGAGCGACCGATCCAACTGATCCAGCGCGATTGCCTGAGCTGCGATTATTTGTCGCTCTGCCACGGCGGCTGCCCGGTGCGGACCTTTACCGTCCACGGCACCTTGTTTGAAAAAGACCCTTATTGCGGTCTTTACAAGACGATGTTCGGCCGGATGGAGCGGGCGGCGCGCGAACTGGCCCGCGAAGCGACCGCCGCTCGCGGCGTGGCGGCGGCTTGAGCCAGCCGAAGCGCCGGATGCCATTCCACGTGGAATAAACCGAGAATGATATTCCACGTGGAATAAATCAGCGTTCTGCCCGCCCACGCGCGCTAAGCGCGCCGCGCTGGGTCGCGTCCGCGACGCCCCGACCGAACCGCCGCCGCGATTGTGGATACGGACGCGCTTGACGCCCAGACGTCATTCACCCTTGAACTGGGGCTTGCGCTTTTCCAAAAAGGCGGTCAGCCCTTCGTGGTAATCCTGACTGTCGTAGACGATCCGACGAAGCCCCTGAATGCGCTCGAACAGCTCGGGCGTGATCGAGCGAGCGCTGGACAGCAACCGCAACTCTTCCTTCATCACCGAAATACTGAGCGGTGCGTTGGCGACGATGTGCGCCGCGAGTTGGTAGATGAAGGCGTCGATTTCCTCGGTCGGTTTGATGTAGTTAATCACGCCCAGATTCAGTGCTTGCGCCGCCGGGATCGGCTGCGCCGTAAACAGCATTTCCTTGGCCACCGGCAACGGGATCATATTCATCACGGTCAGCAGGCCGCCCAAATTGTAGGGCACCCCCAGCTTGGCCGGCGTGATGGCGAAGGTGGACTCGGGCGTGGCGACCAAGATGTCGCACGCCATGGCGACCTCGCATCCCCCGCCCCAAACTCCGCCTTGAATCAACCCGAGCACCGGCGCGGGATATTCCTGAATCGCCCTGATCAACACCCGCAGAGAATCGCTCCAGCCGAGCGGATCGCGGCCCCGGCTCGGCAATTCGCTGACATCATGACCGGCGGACCACACCTTGGCGCCGGAGGGCGCGCGCAGGACCACGGCCCGGATATTTTGCTCTTTGAAAGCCTCTAAGGTGATGGTAATTTCTTCGATCAGCGCCTCGCTTAGCGCATTGCGCTTGGCCGCATGATTCATGATGATGGTGCCGATGGCATTCTCGGTTTCGGTGATGATTAAGGACACGTTGTTCTCCTGGCTGGCGCGCTGACAGTGTGGCTTAGCGCTGGCGGATATTCCACGTGGAATAAGTGTAGTCGCCACGGATTTCGGCTTCTGCCCGGCGATGGGTTTTAAAAAGGCCGCGCTGTTGGGGGCATTGAGAGCTTGTATTCCCATTTACAGATTTGGAGTTTGATAACGACATGCGCAAAAAAACTAATGAATCATGGCGATATGCTCCTTGGTGGGCCGCGCTGTGGCTGGGGGTGTTCAGCGCGTCTTCCATGGCGGCCGAAACCGCCCTGGACCGCTATGTCGCCAAACCTGATGCAAACTATTCCTACCGCCAGTACGACGTTAAAAATCGGGTCGGTTACAACGCTTACTTTCTCAATATGACCTCCCAGCAATGGCGTTCCTCCGGCGAGGTGGACCGGCCGATCTGGCAACATGAAGTGATCGTGGTGATTCCACAAGTCAGTCTCGACACCACCGACACGGCAATCTTGTTGATCGACGGCGGCGATAACATCGGTTCACCCATCAGCGACGTCGATCAAAATATCGGACTGGTTTCCGTGGCCAGCGGCGCGGTGCTGGCGGTGGTGCGGCAGGTGCCCAACCAACCGCTTTATTTCACCGACGAGACCAATCGCCCTCGGCAGGAAGATGAAATCCTCGGCTACAGCCTCGATAAGGCGCTGGATACCGGCGATCCGGAATGGGCGGTGCACCTAGCGATGACCAAGGCCGCCGTCCGCGCCATGGACACGGTGCAGGATTTCGCGGCGGGCAGGGGCAAAACCATCAACAAATTTTTGGTGATGGGCGGCTCCAAGCGCGGTTGGACCACTTGGCTGACCGCCGCGGTGGACAAGCGCGTCAAGGCCATCGTCCCGGCTTCAATCGACATGCTGAACTTGGGCCAGCAATTCATCCATCACTATGAAGCCTACGGCTTCTATGCGCCGGCCTTGCGGGACTACGTGGAATTCGATTTGCCTTGCCGGATGCAAACCCCGCAAGGCCAGGATTTGTTGCGGGTAGTCGATCCCTACGCCTACCGCGAGCGCTACACCATGCCGAAGCTGTTGCTCAACGCCACCGGCGATCAGTTCTTCGTCACCGATTCCTCGCGGTTTTACTACGGCGATTTACCCGGCCCCAAATGGATGCGTTACACTCCGAACACCGACCACAAGCAGAGTGAAGACACCATCGTCAAAGCGCTGTCGTGGATCGACGATGTGCTGGACAATAAGACCAGCGCGCAGATTACTTGGACCAAGGAAGGAAGCGACACGCTGCGGGTGGTGGCCACCAACCGACCCAAGGAAGTGCGGCTGTGGCAAGCCACCAACGCCAACGCCCGCGATTTTCGACTGGAAAGCGTGGGTTCGATCTGGACTAGCGAGGTGCTCGCGCCGCAATCCGACGGCAGCTATGTCGGCAAAGTGCAGCAACCCGCCAAGGGTTGGAAAGCGTTCTTCGTTGAAGTCACTTTTCCGACCGCAGGCGAAATCGAGCCGGATCAAATCTATTCGACCGGCGTTCAGATCGTGCCCGACACGCTGCCCTTCGTCGGCCAAGCCTGCGGCGGCTCCCAAAAATCTTATCTGGAAAGCCCCCGCCAGAGTTCCTTTGAAAGCGGGATCGGCTTGATTCGCGGTTGGATCTGTCAGGCTAATAAAGTCGAAGCGCAGATCGACAACGGCGCGCGCCAACAGATCGCCTATGGCACCACCCGCAAGGATACGGCTTCAGTTTGCGGCGACGACAATAACGGCTTTGGCTACACCTTCAACTGGAACGCCTTGCCGCCCGGCGACCATCGCATCAAGGTGTTTGCGGACAACAAGGAATTCGGCAGCGCCACCTTTACCACCACCCGTCTGGACGAAGATTTCCTGCGGGGCGCAAACGGCCAATACACCCTGCCGAATTTCCCGCGCGCCGGCAGCAATGTAACGGTGCGCTGGTCCGAACCGCACCAGAACTTCGTGATCGTGGGCGCCACGCAAACGACTCCCACCAGAGGCGCGATCACGCCGCAGGCCGCCTCGCAAGCCTATCTGGAAAGCCCGCAACAAGGATCGTTCGAGAGCGGGATCGGCTTGATTCGCGGTTGGATCTGCAACGCCAATACGGTGGAGATGCAAATCGACGGAGGAGAGCGGCAACGGGTCGCTTACGGCACCTCCCGCCCGGACACCGCGTCGGTTTGCGGGGACGACAACAACGGCTTCGGCTACACCTTCAACTGGAATACGTTGGGCGGCGGCAATCACACGCTGAAAGCGTTCGCCGACGGGGTGGAGTTCGCCAACGCCAGCTTCACCGTAACCACGCTGGGCGTGGAGTTCCTGCAAGGCGCGAGCGGCGAATATAACTTGCCGGATTTCCCGCGCCCCGGAAAGAGCGTCAACGTACGCTGGTCGGAAGCGCACCAGAACTTCGTGATCGTCAACTATCGGTAACCGCGATCCGTCGTGATGCTCTGACCCTCTCCCGCGAACGGGAGAGGGTTTTTTAACGCCCGCGCATTGCCCTTCGTAAAACTCTGTCGGCCACCGAATCGGCAGCTAATTTCACACGGCGGGGAATCTGATAACGAACTCAATCATTCAGTTCGGCGAAGTCAGCCACAGCTTCGGATTTTTGCCGGTATCGACGATCAAGCAATCAACCCGCCAAATTCTTCGCGGCAAATTCCCAGTTGAGCAGATTGTCGATCACGGCGTTCACGTAATCCGCCCGCCGGTTCTGGTAATCCAGATAATAGGCGTGCTCCCACACATCGATGGTCAACAGCGGCTTTTGATCGCGGGCGATAGGCGTGTCGGCGTTGCCGGTTTTTGTCACCGCCAACTTATCGCCCTCCTTGACCAGCCAAGCCCAACCGCTGCCGAATTGGCCGGTCGCGGCCTTGGTGAGTTCCGCTTTGAATTTGTCGTAATCGCCGAAGGACTTGTCGATCAGCTCCGCCAAAACGCCGGTCGGTTTGCCGCCGCCCTTGGGCTTGAGGCTGTTCCAGTAGAAGGTGTGATTCCAAACTTGCGCCGCGTTATTGAACACAGCAGCTTGGTCGGCCTTGCCGGCGGTTGCCTTGATGATCGCCTCTAGCGATTGATCGGCCATCGGGCTGCCCGCAACCAGTTCGTTAAGCTTGGTGGCATAGCCCTGGTGGTGCTTGCCGTAGTGGAAACCGATGGTGTTGGCCGAAATCACCGGACTCAAGGCATCGGCGGCGTAGGGCAGGGGCGGCAGAACGAACGGACCAGCGGCGGCGCGGGCCACGCGGGGCAGCACCCAATCGCCCAAGGTCAGCGCGGCGGAACCGGCCAACAGCACGGTCAGAAAACGGCGGCGGTTCAAAGCGTAGTCGGACAAGTTAGCAGACATCGGATGGACTCCTGGTAAGGCGCGCCAGGCCGAGAAAGCCTCGGCGCGTGGAATCAGCTTGATGCAAACAGTGTAGACCATGGCGGCGGCGTCACTGAGCCGCCATTGCGGCTGACTTTAGAACCGTTCAAACCAGAAAAACTTTCAAGATGTACACCATCGCGATTCCCACCAGCCCCTGCACCAGCGTTCCCAAGGAATGGCATTTGTAGGCCAAATCGACCTTCAGCCCGGAGAATTGCGACACCACCCAGAAATAGGAATCGTTGGCGTGAGACACTACCATCGCTCCGCAACCGACCGCCATGGTGGCCAATACCGCGCCCATCGGCGTCGCCAGTCCCAGTGATCCGAGCAGCGGATAGACGATGGCCGAGGTGGTAATCAGCGCCACGGTCGACGAGCCTTGGGCGGTTTTCAGCGCGGCCGCGATCAGAAACGGCAGGAAAATTCCCAGATTGAAGGTGGCGAGGCTCGCGCCGAGATAGTCGGCGATCTTGCTTGCGGCTAGCAGCGCGCCGAGCGAGCCGCCGGCGGCGGTAATCATGATGATCGCCGCCGAATCCTTGATACCTTCGCCGACCCAGCCAGAGAGCACCTCTTCGTTCAACTTGGGCGCCAGCGTAAAACAGAACAACAATCCAAACAGCAACGCCACCATGGGCTCGCCGATGAAATCCAGCGTCAGCTTGAGCATCCCGCCGCCAAAAGGCAGGCTGGGGAAATTCGCGACTGATTTCAGCGCGATCAACACGATGGGCAACACCAGCGGAGTGAACGCCGTCAGCGCGCTCGGCAGGTTTTGAAATTTCTCCTTGAGTTCCTCGTAGGAGATTGAAGTATCAGCTAATACCTGATACTGGCTGGCGAAGCGCGTCGCCCACAGATAGCCGGCCATCGTGACGGGAATCGCGACCATCAAGCCCATGAAAATCACCATGCCTAAATCGGCGTGCAGGTTATTGGCCGCCGCAATGGGACCAGGCGTCGGCGGCACCAAGGTATGGGTCGCATACAATCCGGTCGATAGAGCAGTCGCCATGACCGCCATGGACACCCCGGTTTTCTTCGACAGCGATTTGTTGAGGGCTGAAAGAATCACAAAGCCGGAATCGCAGAATACTGGAATCGAGGTGATGTAGCCGATCAAGCTCATCGCCAAGGCGGGGCGTTTGGGGCCGACCAGCCGGAGAATGGTGTCGGCCATGGTCAGCGCCGCGCCGGTCTTCTCCAGAAATACACCGATGATGGTGCCCGCGATAATCACGATGCCGATCCGCTCCGCCGTGCCGCCGAAACCCTTCATGATGGTCTTGGCGATCTCGACCGGATTCATGCCGACCGCAAAGCCGACAAAGAAGCTGGCCGCGAGCAGAGCTAGAAACGCATGGACTTTGAAGCGGGAAATGAGCGCCACGATCATCACGATGGCGATCACCAGAATGACGAGTAACATGGGCCCTTGCACCATGATCTTTACCTCTTATGCACTGGTTATCATGAGGAATTTATTGAGAAAAATCACGGCCGCGAGCGCGCTGTCCGGATGATCCGGCACAAGCGCGCGGCGGCGGTTTCAATTAAGTTTTCACCGGCGTTCATCGCCTCTTCCAGCGTCATCGGTCTATCACAGATGCTCAGCAGGGCATCGATGCCATGAGTGACAAGCGCGTCCGCGCCATCGCCGAGCGCGCCGGAGAGACAGAACACCGGCACGTCGAACTGCTTGGCCACCCGCGCCACGCCGACTGGCGCTTTGCCGAAGGCGGTCTGAAAATCGGTGCGGCCCTCGCCGGTGATGACGAAAGCCGCGTCCCTGACGATCTCGCTAAACTTCACGGCCTCCAGCACGATGTCGACGCCCGGCCGGAGTTTGGCGGGCGTGAAAAATAGCATGGCCGCGCCCAGACCGCCCGCCGCGCCCGCGCCCGGCTGCTCCGCCGCCCGCCGCCCGGTCACGGCGCTGGCGATAGCGGCAAAATGGGCGAGGGCGGCATCCAGTTCGGCGACCATCTCCGGCGTCGCGCCTTTTTGCGGCCCGAACACGGCGGACGCGCCGCGCGGCCCGCAGAGCGGATTGTCCACATCGCAGGCGACGGTGATCTCGGTTTCCCACAAGCGCGGGTCGAAACCATCCAGATGAAGTTGCTTGAGGCCCGCCAACGCCGCGCCGCCGCGCGGCAATTCCGCGCCATCTTCGCCGCTGAAGCGGATGCCGAGCGCTTGGGCCATCCCGGCTCCACCGTCGTTGCTGGCGCTGCCGCCGATGCCGAAAATCAGCTTGCGCAAACCGGCGTCCAGGGCGGCGCGCAACAATTCGCCGGTGCCGAAGGTGGTGGTCAGGCGAGGATTGCGCTGTTCGGGAGCGATTAAAGGCAGCCCGGACGCGGCGGCCATTTCGATGACGGCGGTCTGACCATCGCCGAGAATGCCCCACTGGGCGGTGACGGGGTGGCCGAGCGGGCCTGTAACCTGGGTCTGACGGAATTGTCCGCCGGTGGCGACGACCAGCGCTTCGACCGTGCCTTCGCCGCCATCGGCAATCGGTGCCTTGCACACCTCGGCGCTAGGGAAAACCGTTTGGATGCCGCGCTCCATCGCTTGAGCGACCGCCAAAGCCGAAACGCTGCCTTTATACGAATCGGGCGCGACGACGATACGCAAGATTCACCTCCGCAGCGGGGATTGGCGATCTATGCCGATCAGGCCAATGTTTATTCCATGATCGTAGGCGGGCGATTGGTGCATTGCAAGAAGGTGCTTCCAGAGAAGCTATAACCGAAAAGCGTCGGCGCGCCCGCTCAGCCGCCGGTATGATTCATGTAACGCAGGATGGCCGGCTGGTGGTCGAGCTGGAAATCGTGACCGCGCGGTTTGAGGGCCATGGCGGACACGATGGTCTGCTTCAACCGTTCGCGGTCGCCTGGATAAGCGCGCAGGGTCTGTTTTAAATCGACGGAATGCTCTTGGCCGAGACACAGCAGTAACCGACCTTCGGCCGATACCCTGACGCGATTACAGTCGCCGCAAAAATTGTGGCTGTGCGGCGAAATAAACCCGATGCGGCTGTCTTGGCCGGGAATGCGGTAGTAACGGGACGGCCCGCCCGTGGTTTCCGCGGTAGGAAGCAGCTCGAACACGCGCGCCAAATCGGCGCGGATCATGTCGCTGGAATAATACGCTTCGGCGCGGTCGTGATCGCCGATCACGCCGAGCGGCATTTCCTCGATGAAACTGATATCCAAGCCGTTATCGAGAGCGAAACGCACCAGATCGACCACTTCATCGTGGTTGCGGTTTTTCAAGATCACCGCATTGAGTTTCAGGCGCTGAAATCCGGCGGCCCGCGCGGCGCGGATCCCCCGCAACACCGCTTCCAACTCTCCGTTGCGGGTGATGCGGCGGAAGCGCGCCGGATTCAGACTATCCAGGCTGATATTGAGCCGCGCCACGCCGGCGGCCTTGAGTTCGGCGGCCATGCGCTCCAGTTGCGAACCGTTGGTGGTCAGCACCAATTCCGCCAGACCGTGCTCCCGCAGCCGGCCCAACTCTTGAAACAGCCACAGCACATTGCGCCGCACCAGCGGTTCTCCGCCGGTGATGCGGATTTTACGAACGCCCAGTTCGACGAAGGCTCGGCCCAGCGCCGTCAGTTCCTCCAAGGTCAAAATTCGCGCGCGCGGCAGAAACGTCATCCGTTCGCTCATGCAGTAGACGCAACGAAAATCGCAGCGATCGGTCACCGAAAATCGCACGTAGTCGATCCCGCGGCCGAAACCGTCGGTCAGCGTGGAATGTCGGGGCGCGGTTTCAGCCTCTCTCGGATCGGATGTCATTACTCGGGTGTCCGTAACCTGGAAAATGGACTCTACATTTTTGTTTTAACTAAAATATTATCATGAAGCCCCATCGGTGTGCCGCTCGACCCAGGCCAGGTATCGATCCATCCAGCCCTGAAGGAATTTGCGGCTGGCCTCGCCGATGTCGCCGGCCTCGTCGAACAAGCCCTCCTTGGCCTGGATGAATCCCTCCGGCTGGCCCAGCGTCGGCATATCCAGATAAGCGAGGATATTACGCAGGTGCTGCTGCGCCAAGGCCGTGCCGATAGCCCCGACCGAAACGCCGATGACGCCCGCCGGTTTCCCCTTCCACGCGCTCTGTCCGTAGGGGCGCGAAGCGTGGTCGATGGCGTTCTTGAGCACTCCGGGAATCGAGCGGTTGTATTCGGGGGTAACGAACAAAACTCCTTGCGCGGCGGCAATCTCGCCTTTCAAGCGCTTGACTGATTCCGCCGGGTTGCCGTCGTCGTCCTGATTGTAGAGCGGCAAATCCCCGATCTGAACCAGCTTGAACGAGAACGCCGGCGGCGCGAGTTTGGCCAAGGCGCTAGCCAGCTTGCGGTTGAACGAATCGCGGCGGAGACTGCCGACGACAACGGCGATTTGATAGCGAGCCATGATGATCTCCCGGTGATTTTGAAGCAGGGTTCACTCCGCATGGACTTCAACAAAAAAACGCATCGGGACCGACGCGAGATCGGAGCCAATAGTGAACTCATTCGTCCTTTCCGTCAGCCGCCCCAAAGCTCCTCGCGAACGAGGTCGGACGCCAAAACCCCCAGGCGAACCGCCAAAATTCCTGAATCTTGGTTCAAGAGAAGCTCGATCCACCACGCGAAAGCCCTATTAAACGCCATTAGAAGCCCGTGCGGCGACTTTAAAACTTTTTCCATCTCAGGATAGCGGGTCGGGAGAAAGATCGCTTAAAGCGCTTTCCAGTGCGTCTGATACAAGGGCGCGACCGGCGGTTGGGGTTTTGGAGCCGCATCCTGCATGGTGACCCACAATTCACCCTGGATCGGTTTCGCCACCTCCGCCGGCAGCGGCAAGGTGCGGACGCCGCCGTCATCCGGCAGCGCGCCGAGCATCACCGGCGCGGAACCGGCGACCTTCAACCACAAGAAACAGCGCTGGTCGGGCGGCATGGCCATCGGGCGCGGGTTGCTGACGTACAAACGGCCACCGTCCACCAGCGCCACCGTCCACAACAGTTCCTGTTGCTTGCCGTGAATCGCCGCGAAGTTTGTATCGGCTTGCGGCGGCGATACCGCCAGCCTCGGACCCAGCGCGACGGCGGCCGCGAAGAAGCCGGCGGCGGCCAAGCCGCGCCAGAACGCTAAATCGTTCCACCACGAGCGGCTCGGCCCGGCGGCAAACAGGCGGCGCTGGAGCGCGTTCCAGACTTCCGGCGGCGGCGCCTCGGGCGGGCTGTTGGCCGCCAGTCGGTTGATCTGACGCTCCCAATCGTCCACCGCGCGCCGCAATACCGGATGCGCCAGCAGCAGCCGTTCGAAACGGCGGCGGGCGGGCCCGCGCAGGGTTCCCAACACATATTCGGCGGCCAGGCGGTCGCGCCAGAGGGAATGCGAATAGTTCATGGCGCTTCCCCCAAACAGGTCTTCAACCGCTGCAAGCTGCGCCGGACCCACGCCTTGACCGTCCCCAACGGCCGGTCCAACGCCTGGGCGAGGGCCTCGTGCGTCAGCCCTTCGAAATAGGCCAGCAGGACGGCGCGGCGCGGTTCCGGCTCCAGGCCCTCCAGGCAGCGGGCCAGCGCGCCGTCGGCTTGCTCGACGCGCAGGTGCTGCTCGGGGTTCAAACCGGCGTCGGCCACCCGCGCCCAGCCCTCATCGTCCAGCTCGCCGCGACGGCGGTGTTCGCCCCGCCGCAACCGGTCGATGGCGAGGTGGCGGACGATGCTGCCCATCCAGGTGATCGGCTGTCCGAGTTTGGGCCGATAATCGCCGGCGCGCTGCCAAACCCGCACGAACCCTTCCTGCAACAGATCGGCCGCCTGCTCGCGGTCGCGCGTCAGCTTCAGCAACAAGCCGTACAGCACCGGCGAGGTTTGCCGGTACAGCGCTTCAAAAGCCCGCCGGTCGCGCAGGGCGCAGCGGGCGAGCAGTTCGGTCAAGGGATCGTCGGAAACCATAACCACTTTTCGAACGGGTGGACGGACCGACTTCGCGGCGGGTGGACCGCGATTCGGAGCAGGCTGGCGCGAAGTATAAGCGCAACCGGCAACCTCACGGGCATTCACCGCGATCCCCTCATCCGGCCGGCGGTAAGTTCGTCGGCAATGCCGCCGTCCGAGTCCGCTCGAAGCTGGAGGCCGGTTTCCCGGCCGGGGCCAACCAGCACCCCGGCATCGAGCAGGCGAGCGAGCGCGGCGGGGAAATCGAAGCGCGAATCCCGCCCGGCGGCCGTTTCGACTGCTTCAGCCAGCGGGCGATCCGCCGCGAACGACACCAACAGGGCCGATTCGCCGGGCGTCAAAAGCCGCTGCCGGACCGCGCCGGCTTGCCGCCAGATCAACACGCTCTCGGCGCGATCGAGATCCACTGCGTCCACCGCGCCGCCGCCGGCCTGATGCGCGTCCCAGATGGCGTGAACCGGCCAAATCGATTCCAGCAGGCGCGCCGAGGGATGCAACCGCACACCCAAGCCCGGCAACTCGGCGGGCGGCACGGCGGCGAGCCGAGCCGGCGTGAGCGGCTCCTCTTCGGCGGCGAACAGCGCTTCGTTGCGCGCCCATTCCAACCGGGCGATGTCCGACAGCCACGGCAAAGGTTGCGCCAAGGGCGAAAATTCCGCTAGGAAGGCCGGCAAGCGATCGCCGTAGCCATACAAAACCGGCTGGCCGGGCGGGTGGCGGGCCACGAACGCCAGCATGGCGGCGGTGAAGCACTCCGCGCCGATCAGCTGTCGGACCACTGGGAAGGCCGCTTCCAGAACGCTCGCCAGCGCGTGCCGGACGTTGTTCCGATAGACGGCCAGCCGCCGTTCCCGCTGCTCCGGCGGATCGGCCAGCAGGTCCAGGACAGCCGGGTCCGAACCGCCTTCCAGCAAACAGCGAGCCCATCGGGTTTGCAGTTCAGCCAGCTTCATCGCTCGCCTCCCGCAAATAGCGTTCGGCCCGTTCGGCTTGCGCCAGCAAAACCGGCAGCGCCGGAATATCGGTATCCCATTCCACCAGCACCGGCTTCGGGCCGGTCCGCGCCAGCGCGGCCGCCAGCAGCTCCCAGACCGGTCCGGCGACCGCCGAGCCGTGATCGTCGATCAGCAACTCGCCGCCCGCAACCGTCACGCGGGCGTGGCCGGCGATGTGGATTTCTTCCACCGCCGCCAGCGGCAGCCGCTCCAGGGGCGCTTTGGGATCGCCGCCTTGATTCGCCGCGCTGACGTAGAGGTTGTTGACATCCAGCAGCAAGCCGCAGCCGGTGCGGCGCGTCAATTCGGTCAAAAATTCGGCTTCGTCCCAGTCCGCTTCGCGAAACCGCGCGTAGGCGGAGGGATTTTCGATCAGCAACCGCCGGCCCAACACGTCGTGCGCCAGATCGATATTCGCGGCCAGCGTCTCGAACGTTTCCTGGGTGTAAGGCAGCGGCAGTAAGTCGGCTAGGAAAACCCCGCCCGGCGTCACCGACCATGCTAGGTGTTCGGAAATCAACGCCGGCTCCAGCCGGTCGTACAACGCCCGCAGCCGCGCCAGATGCGCGCGATCCAACCCCCGCGCCGAGCCCAGCGACAAAGCCACCCCGTGGCAGCTCAGCGGATAATCGCCGCGCAGCCGCTCCAAGGCGGCCGCGCGCGGGCCGCCGGGCGCGAGGTAGTTTTCGCTGTGGACCTCCAGCCACGCCGCCGGTTGGGGCGCGGCTAGGAAAGCGGGGAGGTGGGGGTGGCGCAAACCGATTCCCGCTTGGGGAGGGAGGGCAGCGCGGTTGCGGGTTTGAGGCACGCCGCTCAGCTCGAGGCGGGTTTGCCTTGGCCCTTGAACGGGGTCAGCTTCCCGCCCACTTTTTCGCAGGTTCCCTTGGCGACGTACTTCCATTCCTGGCCGTCATGGTTGGTGGTGGCCTTGCCGCCGCAGTCGTGAGTGCCGGCGGCGCTGGCGCAATCATTTTCGCCTGCCTTGGCGACGCCGTAGCACTTGTCCTGGTCGGCCTTGCCGGCGAACGCGGGGGCGGCGGTCAAGCTTAGGGCAGTGGCGACAGCGGCGGCGAGCGTGAATTGATTGAGGGCGGTTTTGGTCATGTCGATTTTCCTCGATGGGTGAACGTTGAAATTCGAATCAGGATTTTGATCCGACGAGCTTAGATACGGATCGAAGCTGATTTTGGATGCGGGCGTGGAAAAATTTGCTGGCGTCGGAGAATTTCCTCAGCTCCCTCAGTTTTGGGTTGCGAGGTGTTTGACGGGTCTTTGCGAGGTGATGAATTTCATGTTTGGCGGGAATGAACCACGGGTTTCGAAAATTCGAAAAAAACGACGACGACGCTCGTTTAAAGACGTTTAAAGATGTTTAAAAGAAACGTTTAAAAACGTTTAGGGTGAAAATTCATTATTAAAATCATAATTTTATGATACCTTATGTCCCCGTTTATGGGATGTAATGTCCCCGTTTATGGGATGTAATGTCCCCGTTTATGGGACGGCTACCCTCAATGTCCCCGTTTATGGGATTTTTTCCGCTTATCCGACGCGAATCCACGTTAAAAACCTAATTAATTAATTAACAATCAATTGCTTATTTTTTCACGCTTCGAATTGTCCCAACCGCCGCGAATCGGAACGCCCGCGCTCGGCATCTTGGGTTGAATGGCTCGAAATCGCCCGGCGGCGGTCGGGAATCGCCGGCTAATGTCCCCGTTTATGGGATAAATGATGTCCCCATAAAATTTTCTTGACCCGGGGACATTTTTGCTAAACTACAAGACATGGCGCGCAATAGGGACAAGCACAACAGCGTGGATGCGAGCCGGAGAATGGTCGTCGCCGATCTGGCCGATCAGAATCTTAAAAAACATATCGCCGCTATCCACATCAACAACAGGCTGACGCTCACCCAGCGTAAGGCCTCGAATGTCTTGTTGTACAATGCCTACGAAAGTCTGTTGACCGCGCGGGTGCACCGAATCCGGGTCAAGGATCTCGCCGAGGCGATCGGATTCAATACCCACAATCTGGATCCGCTCAAGGAAGCGTTGAAAACGCTAGCCCGGACGGTGCTGGAGTGGAACATCCTCGACGAGGACGGCCAGCAGGAAGAATGGGGCGCCACCACCTTGCTGGCTCAGGCGGTTATCAAAGGCGGCTATTGCGTGTACGCCTACAGCCCCGAGCTTTGCGAAAAACTCTACCGTCCTGAGATTTACGCGCTGCTCAACCTCAGCATCCAGCGCAAGTTCAGCAGCAGCTACGCCCTGGCGCTTTACGAAAATTGCCTGCGCTACCGTCGGGTCGGCACCACCGGCTGGATCGGGTTGGACATCCTCAAGCGTTTGCTGGGGATCAGCGACGCGGACAGCTACTATCAGGATTTCCGCAAGTTCAACGACAAGGTGATCAAACCGGCGGTGCGGCAGGTGAACGACACCTCGGATCTGGTGTTGGAGATCGATTACCAACGCGACCACCGCAAGATCACGGCGGTGCGGTTCCGGGTCAGCGACAACCCGCAGATGCTCCTGTTTTCACAACATCAAGCCGCGGCCGCCAGCGCCGAGGAACCGCCGGCGACCATCGACAAACCCGAGGAGCGGTTGGAGCGCCTGGAGCAGGCGCGCGAAAAATTGGCGACCTTCGGGCTGAGCGCGCGCCAGATCCGCACGGCGCTCGCCACGCACGATCCGGGTTATCTGGAGGGCAACATCGCGGTGGCGGAGCGCGATTTGGCCGCCGGCAAGGTGCATAATCTGCCGGCGTATCTGCTGGCCGCGCTGCGTGAGGATTATCGAGCGGTCAAGGCGTTGGCGCCTGCGGCCGTTCCCGATGCCGCCGCGCCGGATCGGGTCGACCCGGACGATGCGCCCGAAGTGCGACAGGAATGCTTGCGCACCCAGTTTTTGACCGCCCGCCTGCAAGCGGCGTTGGACCGTTTGAGCGAGGCCGAACGCCAGACGTTGGAAGCCGACTACGTGGTCCGGCTGGAACAGGGCGACGGCTTCGAGGCGCGGCTCATTCTGGGTTTGTATCGCAAGAACGGGCTACGCAGTAAAATCGTGGAAAGCCACTTTCGGGCATTCGCGCGCGCGCAACTGGTCGGCACCGACGATCCGTCGGAATTCGCCGAGTATGTTGCCCTTCACACTCAAAAGGCTCGCGAATCGCTGGAGGAGGCACCTTCTTTTTGAGGTTCTCGACCTGGAGACGGAACCGATGAGTCGGCCGGTCATGGAAGCAGGGCGTCGCCTGCCGCGCGCGGAAGATCCCGCGCGCGCGGTTGGGTCGCGTTCGACCGTCAGACGGTCTTGGATGTTCGCGCCGTTACTGTTTGCTATTTTTTGGATAGGCGCCTCCTTGCCGGCCAGGGGCCAAGCGGCGTCCGACCCGGCCCGAGCGGCCGAAAGCCGGATGGAAAGCTACCGATTGCGCTTTTGGCTCGGCGGCGGCTTGTTGTTGCTGGGGCTTCTGGGGATTCCCTTGGTCGTCTTGTTCGGACGGCACCGCCATCTCATGGCGGAGCGGAACGAACTCAAAAACCGGGTTACCGCCTTGCACGACCGACAGTGGGCGCTTGAGGTGGAAATCGAGCGGTCGCGGCAGGGTGACGCCAGCCGCCAGCGCGAGCTGGAGGCGGAAATCGAACGGCTGCGGCGAGATGCCGCCGACCGGAGCGAATTGGATACCGAAATCCAACGGCTGCGGAAAAATCTGGAAACCCTGCGCGAGAACGAGCACCGCTATCGGACCCTGACCCAGCAGCTTCCGGTAGGCATCTTCATGACCGATCTCGAGGGCGCTTGCCGCTATGTCAACGAGCGCTGGTGTCAGATGACCGGGCTTACGGCCGAACAAGCGGCGGGAACCCCTTGGACCCAGGCGGTGCATCCCGACGAGCGCGAGCAGGTGTTGAAGGCGTGGCAGCAAGCCGTCCGGGAGGGTAGCGAGTTCGTGCTCGACCACCGGTTTCGCAGCCGGTCGGGGCGGACGACCTGGCTGGATACCCGCGCCGTGCCGCTGCGCGATCGCTCCGGGCGCTTGACCTATTACCTGGGCGCCAACACCGATATCGCCGACCTCAAGCGCACCGAGGAAACGCTGCGGGCCAGCGAAGCCCGGTTTCGCAGTTATTTCGAACTGCCGCTCGTCGGCATCGCGTTGATCGGACCGGACAAGCGGTGGTGGGAGGTCAACGACCGTCTGTGCGACTTGCTCGGTTACCGGCGCTCGCAACTGCTGCGGTTGAGTTGGGCCGAACTGACCTATCCCGACGATCTGGCCACCGATCTGGCGCAATTCGACCGGGTGATGAACCGGCGGATCGACGGCTACTCGCTGGATAAACGTTTCTTGCGCCAGGACGGCACCTTGCTGTACGCCAGCGTCTCCACCCGCTGCGTGCGCCGGCCCAACGGCGTGGTGGATTATTTCGTGGCGGTCGTTCAGGACATCACCGAACGCAAGCAGGCGGAAGAACATATCCAGCACCTGGCGCACTTCGACGTGCTGACCGGCTTGCCGAACCGAGCGCTGTTGGGCGACCGCTTGGAACAAGCCGTGCTGCGCGCCTTGCGGGATCGGGTTCAGGTCGGCGTGCTGCTGGTGGATCTGGATCATTTCAAGCGGATCAACGATACCTTGGGCCATACCGTCGGCGATCAACTGCTGCGGGAAGTCGCCAACCGGCTGAAGGGCTGCGCGCGGCAAGGCGACACGATCTCCCGGCAAGGAGGCGACGAGTTCGCCATCGTGTTGCCGGATTTGGAGGCGAACGACGAAGCCGCCCGCATGGCGCAGCAGATTCTGGAGGCGGTGGCCCAGCGTTATCAAATCGAGGATCACGAACTGCACGTCAGTTGTAGCGTCGGCATCAGTTTGTGCCCGCGCGATGGTCGCAGCGCGGAAAATCTGCTCAAAAATGCCGACAGCGCCCTGTATCGGGCCAAGGATCTGGGTCGAAACAACTATCAGTTCTACCTGTCCGGCGCCACGATCGTCGCCCGCGAGCGGCTGAGTCTGGAAAACAGCTTGCGCCACGCCCTGGAGCGGGACGAATTGGAGTTGTACTACCAGCCCAAATGGGATTTTCATATCGGCGCGATGACCGGCGCGGAAGCGTTGGTGCGCTGGAACCATCCCGAACTGGGATTGTTGCCGCCGGCCCGCTTCATTCCGATCGCCGAGGACAGCGGCTTGGTGTTGCCGGTCGGCGAATGGGTGCTGCGAGCGGCGGTCAAGACCGTGGGCAACCTGCATAAAAACGGCTGGCCCGGCTTGCGGATCGCGGTCAATTTATCAGCGCGTCAATTCCGGCAAACGAATTTGACCGATCTAGTCAAAGGGCTGTTGATCGAAACCGGTTTCGATCCGACCTGCCTGGAGTTGGAATTGACCGAAGGCATCCTGATGCACCATACCGAGGACAATATCGCGGCGCTGAGGGCGTTTAAAACCATGGGCGTTCGCATCGCCATCGACGATTTCGGCACCGGCTATTCTTCGTTGAGTTATTTGCAGCGCTTTCCGGTGGATGTGCTGAAAATCGATCGCTCGTTTGTCACCGATTTGCCGACCAGCGACAGCAACGCCGCCATCGTCGACGCCATCGTGACCCTGGCGCACGGTTTGGGCTTGGAAGTAGTGGCGGAGGGCATTGAAACCTTCGAGCATGTGGAGTTCTTGCGCGCTCACGGCTGCGACCAAGGACAAGGCTATTACTTCGGCCGGCCCTTGCCGCTGGCTGAATTCGAGAATCTGCTCGCCCAGGATCGCCGGCGCGCGGCGGCGGCGTGAATCTGGATCGCGTTTATAGGACGGCAACTTTGGAGTGTGAAAATGAAAGAATTTATTCCTTGGGCGGACGAGCTCTCGGTGGGCATCGAGGAAATTGATGAACAACATAAAATATTAGTGAAACTGATTAATAAACTATACGACGAAACCATAAAGGCCCAACCGAATACCGCGGTTGTCGACGGGATTTTGAACGAACTGGTGCAATACACGATCATCCATTTTTCCCTTGAAGAAAGTTTGTTCCGTATTTTCGACTTTCCCTATTACGACGCGCACAAGAAACAGCACGAAGACCTTAAAAACGAAGTGATCGCCATTCAAGCGAAATTCAGAGCCGGCGAAAAACCGATCAATCTCGAACTGATCCATTTTCTGAGAAAATGGTTGCGCGAGCACATCATGGGAACCGATAAGAAATACACCAGCTTTTTCTTGGAAAAAGGCTTGAAAGGTACGTGGACCAAGCGTTCGTGGATCGGCAAAATTTGGGATTCGGTGTATTCCAAATAAATTTGCTTGAAGCCTCGGGCGCGCCCGCAATGGCCGCAACAGAACAAACCGTTTTTTTTAAATCCGGCTCCATTGCCTTGGAAGGTCGGCTGTGCGAGGCGACTGGAGCCCAGGCGGTGGTAATCGCCCACCCTCATCCCTTGTACGGCGGCGATCTTGACAATCCGGTGGTGGCGGCGTTGGCCGCCGCTTACCAGCGGCAAGGCTACAACACTCTACGCTTCAATTTTCGAGGGGTCGGCGCCAGTGAAGGTCATTACGCCGACGGTCGGGGCGAGCAGGAAGAAGACTTGCGGGCCGCCGCCGCTTATCTGGCGGGACTCGGCAAACCCCCGAGCGATCTGGCCGGCTATTCCTTCGGCGCGTGGATTGTGCTGAAGCTCGATCCGCCGCTGTCCGCTGTCCGCCGGCAGCTGTTGGTGGCCCCTCCGCTGGCTTTGTTGGATTTCATCGGCATTCCCCGACCGCGGGCGCAGCTGCATGTCATCGCCGGAGCGCGCGACGATTTCGCCCCGCCGGACCACCTTCGAGAATGGGCGACGCACTGGCAAGAAACGGCGCGGTTGCACCTGCTGCCGGAGGCCGATCATTTCTTTTCGAGCGGATTGAGCCAGCTGGCGGCGCTGGTCGAAACTTTGCTTGAGCCGCCGCCGGAACCTTGACGCCGCCGGCGCTCGCGGTTCAGATCTTGAGCGGAATCACGATCATCTGGATTTCCCGCAGATGCAACCGGCGCTGCATGGCGAGCGCGGTATGGTTGTGCAGCCACGAAATCAACCAGCTTTCATCGTCGAAGATCAGCTTGCTGCCCAGACAGACCGCATTGGGGTAGTCGGTAACGACCTGGACCACCAGTTTTTCCAGCTCGGTTTCCACATCGGTGCCGTAGGCGGCGTAGGAGGTGGCTGCAAGCCCTTGATTGTGGCAGTAATTGACGTAATAACGCAGGGAATTTTCGATTTGATACTGCAAGGACCGCAACGTGCCCTTGCCGCCGTAGCTTTCCGCGTCCACCTCGCCGACGCTGAGGAAAATAAAATTCTTGAAGTGGCCGGCGAAGACTTCATTGATCCACTTGAGCGCGTACATGCCCAAACCCCGATTTTTTCCGACCAGGAAAACGGCGGTCGGCTGATCGGCGGTCAACGGCGGTTCCGGCAGGTCTTCGCTCCAATCGGGCCGTGGCGCATATAAGGCGTCCACCATGCGCAACTGCTGGCGGACGTGCTCGTAGTGGCGCTTGATCAAGGCGCAAAGCGTAACCAACAGGCCGGTAATCAGAATGGTGAGCCAGCCGCCCTCGGTGAATTTTTCCACGATCGTCACGATCAGGATGCCGCCGGTGACCGCGAATCCGACCAAGGACAGCAACAGGCGCGGCTTCCAGTCATCTTCGTCGTAGCGGCTGGCCCACCAGTGCTTGCACAAGCCCAGCAAGGACAGCGAGAAGGTGATGAACACGTTGATGCTATACAGCACCACCAGCACCGAGACGTTGCCGTCGGTCCACAACAGGATGCCGAGCGCGCCCACCCCCATCAAGATAATGCCGTTTTGAGTCACCAGCCGGCCGGACAAGTTGCGGAACTGGCGCGGCACCCAGGAATCCACCGCCATGTTCGCCAACACCTTCGGCCCGCCGAGAAAACCGGCGTTGGCGGCGATGAACAACAAGCCGGCTTCCAAAAACAACACCCCCGCCAACAACACGTAATCGACCGCGGGGATGAAGCCGAGATTATCGATAATGGCCGCGAAGGTGACCGCATTCAACGTTTGATGGGGGACGAACTGCACTTGCCAGAGCAGATACAACAGAATGATGCCGCCGGCGGTGAAACTGAGCGAGGCCGCCATGTAGAGCATGGTGTATCTGCCGGTTCTGACGCGCGGTTCGCTCAGCAGGTTGACATGATTGGAGACCGCTTCCAGACCGGTGTAGGTGCCGCCGCCCAGCGAATAGGCGCGCAGGAACAGCGCGACGGCGAAGACCCAGCCCATGTGTTCGCTCAGTTGCTGGGTTTCGCTGAGGGTATCCGGGATCAACCGCGGCAGACCTTCGGCGTGAGCGACCACGCCGTAAATGATCAGAAAGGCGTGGCTCAGTACAAAACCTAAAAAAATCAGCAACAACACTCTGAAGGGTTCTTTGATGCCCCGCAGGTTGGAAGCGATGAGCAGGACAATCAGCAGGACTTGGCCGCCGAGCTTGTAAGGTTGCGCGCCGGGAGGCAATAAGCTGAACAGGGCGTCCACGCCGGCGGCGATGGAAATGGCGATGGTCAGCGCGTAATCCACCAGCAGCGCCGAACCCGACAGCAAGCCGGCGCGCGGACCCAATAATTGAGTGGCGGCCTTGTAGCCGCCCCCGCCGGTCGGGAACAGCTCGATCACCTGGTTGTAGGACAGGGCGATGATGAAGACGGTAAGCGAGGTCGCGACGGCCAGATAAAGGCCGAAATGGGTGTACTGACCCAGAGCCAAAAACGCTTGTTCCGGTCCGTAACAAGCAGACGACAGACCGTCGGCTCCGAGCGCGATCCAGGCCAGAAACGCCATCCGCGAAATCGTTTGAGAGCTTGGCGGATCGTGCGGGACGGACGGCTTTCCAGACGCCGCTTCTTTAAATGGATCGACGGACGGCATGGGGATTTCTCATAATTGGTCTTATGCCGGACTGAACTATACTCCAAAATCATCGGCTCGCGCGCTGTCCATCCCTTGCACGCGGGCGGTTCCACCGACTTTGGAGCGTCTCGCGCCCGCTGCCTCAGCCCCGGCGACTTACGGTTTCGGGCCGGGAGAAGCGCACCGTTACCTGCAGGCCCGAGCCGCTTTCAGGGTCGCTCAACTCGATGCGCGCGTTATGGCGCAGGGCGATGCGCTTGACGATGGCCAGACCTAAGCCGCTGCCCGAGACCCCGGCGTCGACGCCGCGATAAAAACGGTCGAATACCCGCTCGCGTTCGGCCATTGGAATGCCCGGTCCGGTGTCGCGGACCCACAGTAGGATTTCGGCGGCGGCGTGCTGGATGCCGACATCGATCCGGCCGCCGCGCGGCGTGTAGCGCAGCGCGTTGTCCACCAGATTATCGAGCAACACGCGCATTTCGCCAGGATCGCCTGCGACACTGGCGGGCTCGGCGGCCAACAAACCCAAATCCAGGCCCTTGGCTTCGGCGGTGGCGGATTGCTCCGCCACGGCGGCTTTGGCCAGCGCCAGCAAATCCACCGGTTCGAACCGTGCGGCCGGTTCGGCGTCCAGCCGGGCCAACACCAGTAGTTGTTCGACTGAATGAGCGGCGCGTTGCAAGCCTGCGTCCAAATCGCGCAAGGCGCTGTTGCGGCTTTCGGCGTCGCCGGCGCGCCGCGCCAGATCGGCTTGCAGCCGCACGGCGGTCAACGGTGTGCGCAGCTCGTGCGCGGCGTCGGCGACGAAGCGCCGCTGGTTGTCGAGCGCTTGCCCCAGCCGCGCCAACAGATCGTTGAGGGCATGGACCAGCGGTATAAGTTCCGCCGGCAACCGGTCTGATCCGACCGGCTCCAGCGCGGTGGGATGCCGGCGCTGGATCGCGGCGGCCAGACGGTGCAAGGGCCGCAGACCCGCGCCCACGCCGAACCAGACCACCAAAGCCGTGCCCGGCAACAGCAGCAGGAACGGCGCGAGGTTGCGGAAAGCGATGTCGGCGCTCATCCGCAAGCGCACGTTCGAGGGCTGCGCGACTTGTACGATTCGGTCGCCGGCGTGAAGGGCGAACAGCCGCCAGGACCGATCGCGCCAACTCAGATCGGTGAATCCGCTCCGGGTAGAGAACGGCAATTCTTGATCGCGCTGCGATACGTACAGCAAGCCCCGGCTTCGATCCCAGATTTGCACCAGAAGGTCGCCGGCGCTGTCGCTGTCGCCTCCCATGGCCAAGGCGAGCAGATTCTGATTGCGCAGCGCCAGCGCGGTTTGTTGCAGTTGATAGTCGAACAGGGCGTTGGTTTCGGAGCGGGCTTGTCGGTAAGCCGTGAAGCCGGAGGCGGCCAGCACGAGAGATAAACCGGCCAACAATCCCAGCAGCAGCCGCTGGCGGATGGCGTTCATGATGGCGATGGACCGCCCGCGCGGCGGTCTGAAGCCAGAAGCGAAATCCGAATAAATATCCGGCCGGCGGAAGGGCGGGCCGGCTGGAGAGTCGTTAGCGAGGGGCGCGCAGGCGGCGCACGGCGGCCAGCCACTCGCGAGCCAACTGCTGGCGTTCCTGCCGGGGTCGCGCTTGATCGGTCGCGATGAAATAAGCGCTCATGGCCTTGATCGCGGCTCGGGTCTGCTCTTGAGAGCTGGTGATGGGGGAATACTGAATCATGGTCGCACACCTCGCTTAAATTTTATCAAAATCAAATGACCGCTTTAAAAAATGGTGGAACGTTCGAGCGGCGCGTCAGCTTTCGTCGCCCGAGCGGGCTAGAAAATCTCGAATGAACCGCCGCACTTCCCTCGAAGCCGTGGTGTCCATGGCCTGACAGGTCTCGATAAACGCATCGCGCAGTTCCGCTTCGATTCGAACCACCAGTTTTACGTCGTCTTCCTTTTGGCTTTTATGTTTTTTTCGTTTTCCCATGAGAAGACCAATTTTT
>ERZ761607.1114-NODE-1114-length-35998-cov-5.315082_pt1 | contig 35998 bp, 30 predicted proteins | sample MGYA00511164_ERZ761607 | MGnify/ENA primary metagenome ERZ761607 (study PRJEB28899, sample SAMN02445080) | bioreactor sludge metagenome | biome: EBPR sludge | place: Australia: Brisbane, Thorneside Wastewater Treatment Plant | collected 2011-06-22 ... | reverse complement strand
ACCGAAGGCGGCGCGGCGACCCGGCGTTGCGTCCGGCTTAAGGTTTGAAGACGCCGCGATAGTCGATCGCCGCGATCGCCTACGGGCGGATCAATCCCGCGATTTCGCGTCGAAGCGGGCGAGCTCGCGCTCGATGAGCTCCCAGTGCTCGCGCAACGCGACGCCCGTCTTGGAGCTCGACATGAGGTCCGACGGACGCGATTCGACGACGTAACGGCAACGCTTTTCGTCCCACGTCGTGTGGTAGTTGTCGGCGAGCCCGAGCACGTGGCCGACCTCGTGCGCGAGCGTCGAGTCGCGCAACGGGAACGCGAGATTCACGCTGCGATCGCCGTCGCTAACGTAGGAGCGCTCGCCCGGGCCCGCGAGGAAAATCCCGTAGGGCGCGAAGCCTTCGAGCCCCGTCGCGGCGATCGCGTCCTCGGTCCAACGGACGGAGAGCGCGTAGCCCGCCACGCCCCAGTAGCGCGCGACGATGCTTTGGATCTTCGCGCGATCGGAGCCCAGTTCGCCGGCCGCGAGCCAAACGCGGTAGCGTCGCGGGCCCGTGCGTTCCAAGGCGCCGCTCGGCTCGAAGGGGGGCAGGCCGAGCTCGTCGCGCTCCTCGCGCGAGAGCGCGTCGCGGGCCGCGCGATCGATCGCGTAGATTCCGGGCCGGTCGTAGCGGTCTTCGTCGTCGAGCTCGAGGCTGCGGGCCTTCACGTAGAGCTCGGACCAACGCGCGAGCGGCGCCCCGGGCGGCAAGGCCTTGAGCGCCGCCTCAAGCTCGCGCCAGCTCCATTTGTCTTCGCGGACCCAGCCGTCGGGCGCGGCGGGCGACGAGGCCTCGCGTTCCCACAGCGGCAGTCCGCGCAGGTGCGAGTTTCGGTGGTGGGGCGGCCGACTCTCGACGTTCGAACTCGAAGTGAGATGGGTTTGGATCGCGTCGGTGCGGGGTTTGAAGAAGGCGTTGACCCGGCGTTCGGCCCGGGCTTCGAGCGTTTCGCAGTCATCGTCGGCGCGCGCGTTCGCGCCCGTGAGGGCGGCGATCGCGAGGGAGTAAAGGCCGAGCGTTTTTCGAAGCGTCGTCATTTTAAAAATGAAAAGTGGACCCCATCCGTGGGTCCGGGCCAAAGACCGACCACGCCCCATGGCCCGAGGGGGTTGGGGGGGGGGAGGGGAGAACGAACGGGCCGCGGGGCCGCGATCGGTCCGTGGTTACGAAGGGAGGAGGCGCTTGAGATCCTTGAGCAAGAATTCGAGGTCGCGCCGGTGGGACATGAGCTCGTTCAGGTGCGATTCGAGCGTGCTGAGAAGCTGGTCCATATTGTCGTGGCCCGAGGCCGGGACGCTCGCCGCCGAGGCTTGGCGCGGAGGAGCTTCGTCGGCCGGCAAGAGATGCGCGAGATCCACCATGGCGTTGCCGTAGTAGAAAGTTACTTTTTGCGCCCGATCCACGAATGCCGACATCTTTGAACTCCTCTCGTTCCGCTTAACCGAGAGGGAGCAATGCGGGAGCCAAGTGAGCTCGCGGAGCGAGCTCTGTTAAGGCCTTTAAAATCGTAGACTTAGACTGTTCCGTGAATCGTCGGACCGCGCAAAAAACGTCCTTCGCCCGAAGCGGGCTCGGGCTCGCTTCGCGCTGCCTACTTCTTGGACAGTCGCCGGGGCCGACCCCTTAAACCGGACGGAGCCAGCCCTTGGGCGCCTCTTTGCGGCCGTACTGGATGTCGAGCAGGGCGCGGTAAATCGCGGTCGTGACGGGGCCGGGCTGGCCTTCGCCGACGCGGAGCTTTTGCCCCTTCCAGCCGAGGCTCGTGACGGCGGTGACCGACGCCCCCGTGCCGCAGGCAAAGACTTCGCCAAGCTGGCCGGAGCCGAGTTTCCGTTCGACGTCGTCGATCGCCACGGGGCTTTCCTCGACCTTGTAGCCGAGGGAGCGCGCGACCTCGAAAATGGATTTGCGGGTGATCCCGTCGAGGATCGTGTCGCCCAGCGGGGGCGTCCGCAGCGTCGTGCCTTCCACGACGAAGACGTTCATGCCGCTGAGTTCCTCGAAGTAGCGACGCTCGATCGCGTCGAGGAAGAGCACGTTGTCGAAGCCGAGGCGCTTAGCTTCGCTCACGGCGCGCAAGCTCGCGGCGTAGTTCGCGCCGCATTTGGCGGCGCCGAGGCCGCCGCGCACGGCCCGCACGTGATCCGGCGTGATCCAGATCGAAACCCCGGCCGGCTTGTCCGACTTGAGCGATCCGAAGTAGCCCCCCACGGGCGAAGCGCACACGAAGAAAACGGCTTCCTTGGCGGCCGAAACGCCGAGCGTGGGCGAAGTGCCAAGCATGGTCGGGCGCAGGTAGAGCGCGCCGGGATCCTGGGGAACGAAGGCCTCGAGCTCGCGCGAATAGCGATCGAGGCCGCGCAAGAACTCCGCTTCGGGAAAGGCCGGCAGGGCCAGGATTTCGGCCGAGCGGGACATGCGGCGGACATTCTCTTCCGGACGGAAAAGCGCAAGGCCTCCGTCGGGTTGGCGGAAAACCTTCAAGCCTTCGAAGATCTCTTGGGCGTAGTGGAAAACTTTCGAGGCCGGTTCGAGCCCGAGCGGCGCGTAGGGCACCGTTTCGAGCGGCGACCACGCGCCGTCGCGGTAACGCGAAAGGAGCATCGTCGGGCAAAAGTACTTTCCGAATCCGAGTTCGGCGGCTTCGCTGAGGGAACGTAGAATGGTCATGTCGCCTTCGACGTTAGTCCAGATTCAAGGGACAAACAAAGCGAGATGCGCTTTGCGTTAAACACTGTCGAGTCCCCAGAAGTAGAGAGGAAGAGGCAGCGGAGCCTGGGACAGAGCTTGGCCGATTTCCGGGGGCAGGCCTTCGAGTTCGTCGGGTCGCCAGGGGCCCATGAGAAGCTGAATGAGATGTCCGGGGTCGGTCGAGCGGAAGATCGTGCGTCGGTCGTCGCCCATCTCGAAGCCCTCGCCTTCGAGCGCGCGTAGACGCAGCGACGCCCCGAGGAGCCGTTCGCGCGCGACCCAATCCAAGAGCTTCGCGGTCGAGAGCACCTTGAAGAAGGCGAGGGGACCGCGTTCGGGGGCGCCGAGCCAATGCGTGAGCTCTTCGCGCAGGGGAGACGCGGCGGGGACTTGGACTCGCAGGGCTTCGCCCGTCTTCGCGAAGTGGGCCAGGAGCGGAGCCACGGCGGACGTGGCGCCGCGGATCTCGTGAAGGGTGTCGCGCAGGTCGCGGCCCTTGCCCCGGAAGGCCCAGGCCTTCGCGCGACCGCTCGCGTCTTCGGCCACGAAGAGCTCCGTGTCGGCCAAAGCGATGAAGGCGTCGTAGTGGCGGCTCTCCCGGCGCGGCCCGAGTCCCTCCCCGAGGGCGGCGATCTCGTCGAAGTTCGCGAGCGGACGCACCCGGTAGCTCGTCGTGGCGGGGACTTCGGCGCGCAGGCGCGCGCGCAGCAGCGAGTATCCCTCCGCGTCGAGGGTCCACTGGAGCTCGGTCCCGCCCACGAGGTATCCCTGCTTCGTATAGAAGTTGAGCAGGTCGCTCCACAGCGCGGCGAGCGCGGCGCCTTGCGCGCGGGCGCGGGACTCGCCTTCGGCGAGGAGTTTGGCCGCGTGCCCACGTCCGCGAAAGTCGGGGTGGGTGACGACGAGCCCCAGGGCGGCCACGCGAAGCTGCCCCGGAAACTCGAAGAGTCGATAGGCCGTCGTGGCCACGAGTCGGTCGCCTTCGAGAAGCGCGAGACGCTGCGAGGCTTCGTTCGAAGCGAGTAGGAGGGGGAACTCCTCGCGCGGCGGAAGGGGGCGCGAGGGCGGATGGCCCGCCGGAAAGTGGGCCCCCACGAGCGCTTCGTACTCCGCGCTTCGCTCCGGATGCGAAGCCAAATCGATCAAAAGCGGGGCGCTCGACATAAAATCATTGTCGCTCCCGCGAGGGCGAAACTCAAGCAATCCGGGCCTTTGGCCGTGGTCTTGGAGCTCCGCGAAAGTTTTTTTCGTTTTCCGTTAAAGTTTCGCGAAGAAGCTCCCGACAAGTTCTCAGGAACGAAATTTCGTTCCCGATGGATTCGGCCAGGAGGCTGAGTCCAGTCAGCACGGGATCCAGGAGCCGGAGGCTCCGGCAGAGACAACGAGAGGATTCGCAACCTCGTCTCTGTCTAATGTCAGGAGGACCTATGGGATTGCGGATTAATACGAACGTGGCGTCTATCAACGCCCAGCGGAACTTGCGAGGGTCGAACAACGACATGCGCAAGGCCATGGAACGAATGAGTTCCGGCTACCGCATCAACCACGCCGCCGACGACGCGGCCGGTCTCGCCATCAGCGATAACCTGAGGGCGCAGATCCGTGGTTACCAAATGAACATCCGTAACAGCGAAGACGGGATCTCGCTCGTGCAAGTCGCCGAAGGCGGTTTGACCGAGACGAACAACATCCTCATTCGTCTGCGTGAACTCGGCATCCAGGCCGCTTCCGACACGATCGGGCCCAACGAACGGGGCTTTCTCGACGTCGAAGTGCAATCGCTCATGCAAGAGCTCGAGCGCATCGCGAACGGCACGGAGTACAACCGCACCAAACTCCTGAACGGAACGGCGGGGGTCTTCGACATCCAGGTCGGTATCCGCAACCAAGAAGGCATCGACCGCATCCACGCTCGGGTGGAAACGCTCGGGCTCAAGGAGTTCACCGTCGGGACGAAGGAGGGCGCGCAGATCGGTCTGGCCAAGATCGACGAGGCGATCCAACGCGTTTCGGCGACGCGCGCCGACTTCGGCGCCTTGCAGAACCGTCTGGGCGCGACGATCAATAACCTCGGCATCAGCGTCGAGAACTTGAGCGCCGCGAACTCGCGTATCCGTGACGCCGACATGGCGACGGAAGTCGCCGAGATGACCCGGAACAACATTATGTTGACGGCCGGCGTTTCGGTCTTGGGCCAAGCGAACTCGACGAACCAAATGGCGTTGAAGCTGCTCGGCTAGAGGTTCCTGAATTTCGTAAAAAATCTCGGTAGGCCACGGGGTCGCCGAGTAAGACGCGCAGGTTGATGAAGCTGGCTCGACGACGAAATTCGTCGCGGGCCGAGGCGAATGACTTGAGCGGTCTCTGGGGGGTGGTCCGCCTCTTTCCCACCGAGGGAGGCGGATCGTTTTTGTTGGCGGCTTTCCCAAGCGGGGAAGGCGGCCCTATTGGCGTTTCCCCGCGCCGTTCCCACGCTTCCGTACCCGGAACGGAACAGATCGGTCAAATTTCCGCTCTCCGCCCCGCGCCATCGCTCCCCTATAATCGACCCATGCCTTTGATTGTGCGCGCACGCCGTTTCGTCTGGGGAAGGGCCTGCCTCGTGGCCGGCCTCGCTTCGACCGCGTCCCTCGCGGCCGAGGTCGACAACTTCACGCCTCGCCTGCACGACAAAACGCAGAAGGCCGCCGGCAAGGCGCCGCTTTCGGACGCGTCTGCCGTGTTGAACGGCGAAGTGAATCGCCTCATCGCCGACGCGGTCGCGACCGTGAACAAGGCCAACTTCATGCGCAACCGGGGCCGCATCCGCTGCGACGTGCGCGAGCAAGTCGAGGCGGCCGAGAGCGAGATCATCGAGGAATTCCTGCGCAAGTCCGGCGGACAACTCGTCGCCGGCTACGAAGCGTGGGTGGACGAAACGCCCGTGCTCGAGGCGTCGCGCCTGTCGAGTCCGGACGGCGGGGTCTACCGTCACCGGGGCGTCTTCAATAGTGTCACGCGCCTCTTCGAAGGACCCTTCCAGTTCGCGCGCATCTCCTCGACCGTAAAGATCGGCGAGCACTACATCGGTAGCGACAAGCTCGGGCACTTCTTCTCGCACGGCTGGGATTACTACCGAAGCTACCGCGAAGAGATCAAGCGCGGGGCCGAGGCGCTCGGCCCCCCGAGCCGGCAAGGCGAGTACGGGAAGGTCCTGCGCTACGCCGACGAGCAGGCCGCCAAGATCGGCGTCGCCCAAGAAGAGGGTTCCTACGGGCAAGGCGGCACGGGCGTCTATTCCTACGGCGATCTGAACGCGAACTACCAGGGCATGCGCTTCTGGGCGGACTTCATCCACGGAGATCGCCCCTTCGTGACCTGCGACGGCGGCGTCTGGAAGGTCACCGCTCGCGCCTTCGATTGGAACGATTACGTCAGCGCGGCCATGGACGAAGGCGTGAACTGCAGCCGCTACGAAGGGAACACGGGCTACGCCGTCCGTAAGCACGTCGCCGAGCTGGGCCTCACGCCCGCGGGGCAGGCGTGGTGCCCCGTCGAGAAAGACGGATGCGAGAAACTCCGCGACGTCCCCTACGAATGGATGGTGACGCCGGTCTGCCAAGCGATTTGGCGTAGCTTCCGCGTCCAAGCCGAGCCCGAACGCGAACCTTCTTCCCTCTCGAAACCGAGTCTGCTCAAGAGCAACGCGAAAAGTTTACCGTCGTACCCGCACAGGAAAGGAAAACTCCAATGATGAAGGGCCTTCGTTCTCTGCGTTTCCGCGCGCTCGCGCTCGGCGCCGTTTTTCTCTCGACCCTGGGCGCTTTCGCGCAGCCCAAGGAGACGATCGTCGTGATCCACGGCTCGGTGGGGAAGGGGCACACGACGGCGGCCGAAGTGGCGGCGGATCTCGCGCGTAAGCGCAATCCCAACGCCGAAGTCATCCTGATCGACCTTCTCGACTTCGTGCCCGAGAAAGAGCGCGAGCTCATGCTTCGCATCTACGACGCGCTCACGCAGGGGCGGCCCGACCTCTACGACGATTCCTTCTTCGATTGGCTCGACCAGGGTCGGCACGTCGCTTCCATCGGCGATCTCCCGCTCACGTCGAACTACCGCCCGCAGAAAGTCCTCGAGAAGCTCAAATCGCTCAAGCCGGACATGGTGCTCACGACTTTCCCGTCGGCCGCGCAAGTCATGGCGAAGCTGCGCGGGCAGGGGCACTTCACCGATATTCCCGTGGGCTGGGTTCACACCGACCTCGTCGACGAAACCGGCTTCGCCCGTTTTGCGCTTGAGCTCGACATGGCCTTCGTGGGCGCGCCCGAGATCCGCGACTCCTGGATCCGCCGGGGCGTCCCCGCCGACCGCGTCACGGCCAGCGGCATGCCGATTTCCGATACCGTTCGGCATCAGCAGCCCGAAGAAGCCATCGAAGCGATTCGGCAGAAGTACGGCATCAAGAAGAACGTGCGGACCGTGCTCATCTCGAGCGGATCGAACGGCGTGGGGGACTACCCCCTCATGGTCAAGCAACTCGCCGCGCAGTTCCCGAACGAAGAGCTTCAGATCATTTCCGTTTCGGGTCGTCACCCGACCCACTTCTCGAACTTGGCCGCGCTCAAACTGCCCGACAACGTCAACCTCGTAAACGTGAAGGGGCTCATTCCCCCGGCGGATCTGCTCGGCATGATGCAGATGGCGGACGGGGTCATCGGCAAGACGGGCGGGCTCACGCCGATGGAACTCTTCATCCGTTCGACCGCGAGCAAGGACGGCAAGGCCCTCGTGCTGCTCGACGTGAACGGCGGCCAGGAGCGTCCGAACGCGGATTACTTCCGCGCGAAAGGACTCGCCGTCATCACCAAGGACGAAGGCGCCGTCGGCAAAGAGATGGCTTCGCTCCTCTCCGACGCCGAACGTCTGAACCACATGGTCGAGGCCCAGCGTGAGTTCGTGAAGAACATCAAGCCGGATCTCGTCGCGGACTGGATGACCTCCAAGCCGAGCGCGAAGCCTCGTCTTAACGTCGAGCTCAGCCACGTCGGTGACTACCCGGCGCCGCAAGGTCTCGTTTGGGACTGCTTGCGCGTCATGCGCTGGTCGCTGCGATGAAGCGACGCGCGGGCGTGCTCGTTCTGTGCGCGGGCGCGTTCCACGCGTCGGCCGCCGAGGTCGATAACATCACCGCGCGCTGGATCGACGAGGTCAAGTACAAGGATCAACCCGAGCGGCGTCTGCCCGACGCGAGCGCGGTGCTGAACGCGGAAGTGCGGCGCCGGCTGGCCGAAGCCGTGGCCGCGCGGAACGCCGCGCTCGACGCGGCGAAGCCGAAGCGCGACCAGGCTCCGCCGAGCTGTGGGCACGCCGCCGAGCGCGAAGCCATGGAGCAAGCCCTCCTGGAGCGCTTCCGCGGTGGCGCGCTGATGTCGAACTTCCGCGGAGAGTTCGAAGCGTGGGCCGAGAAGAGCGACGAGCTCAAGGACTACCGACGCGTCATTCCCTACGAAGAGACGATCTACCGCGACTCGAAGCTGCTCTCGGCGCCCGCCCTGGCCGTCACCGGTCTGCTCGGATCGTCGTTGCGCGTGGGCGACTATTACGTCGGGTCCGACAAGTTCGGTCACTTCTTTACGCACGGACATCGCTACCAGATGAGCTACCGGAACTTCTACGATCCGGAGAAGGATCAGACGCCCGGCCAGCTCGGCCGCGTGCTGAAGGCCCGTCGCGCGGAACGCGCGGTCGGCCGAAAAAGCGAGTCTGGACCGTGGGGACTCTACTCCACGGCGACCTATTCCTACGCCGACATGAACGCGAACGCGAAGGGACGCTACTTCTGGGATAGAGTCCTGCCCGATCCGAAGGGCGCCGATCGCGCGCCGCCTTACCTCGAGTGCTCGGACGGGCGCTGGCGAGTCTCCGAGACGTCGACCTTCCAGCTTCAGGACTACGTCACGGCGGCCTGGGACGAGTCGATCAACTGCAGTTCCTTCAAGGAAGCGGCCGCGCTTCGCATCGAAAAGCGGGTCCGCGAACTTTACGGGGCTTCCGAAGGTCCTGCGTGTCCCGTCGTGAAGAACGGATGCGAGCCGTTGAAAGACGTGCCCTCGCTGGACATGGTCACGCCCGTCTGCCGAGACTTCGTGGCGGCCTCGGCCGCTTCAGCGCCAGGTCCGCAGGTAAGTCCAGAAGCCGACGCTGATGGCGAGTGACCACGCCGTGATGAGCAGCCAGAAGGGCTGCCCACCGGCGACGGTCAGCCAGGTCGAACACACGATGAGACTACTCGCGAGGATGGCGAGCGCGACCTTCGTCGTGGCTTGCGCCTGTCGACGGGCGTAGCGCTCGAGGTCCTCGAGTCGCAAATTCAAACGCAGCTCGCCGCTTTCGAGTTGACGCAGGCTTTCGCCCAATTGCCGGGGCGCGCTCCGCAGCAGCCGCGAAACGTCGCGGCTCGCGAAGAGGGCCTCCTTGCCCAGGCGCGCGGGCTCGAAGCGATCCTTGAAGAGAACGCGCGCGTACTTCGAAGCGGCCCCCACGAGGTCGAAATCGGGGTCGAGCGCGCGGCCGATTCCCTCGAGCGTCATGATCGACTTGAAGACGAGCACGAGGTCGCGCGGCAGCGAGACGTGGTAGCGGAAGGCGACGCGCGTGGACTCCATGAGGACCTTGCCGGCCGGGATCTCGGAGAGCGGCAGGCCGTGGTAGGGGCTCATGATCTGCGCGACTTCGCGCTGGATGCGCTCGATGTTCGAAGTGCTGCGCGAGCCTTCGAAAGCGGGGCTCAGGTCGAGGTACTCGAGGATGAGCGCGTCGTAGTCCTCGGCCAGCATGGCGAGGAACATATTCACGATGGCGTCTTTGGAGCGCACGGAGAGTCGCCCGACCGAGCCGAAGTCGATGAGTCCCATGCGCCCGTCGGGCAGCGCCATGAGGTTACCGGCGTGCGGATCCGCGTGGAAGAGACCGTCGCGCATGACGCTCTGGAAGAAGTGGTCGATGCCTTGGCGGAGTAGCTCGCGCGGATCCACGCCCATCGCGCGCACGGCCTCCAGGTCGCTCAGCTTGACGCCCCGGATACGCTCCATCGTAAGAACGCGGTCCGAGGAAAGATCCCCGTAGACCTTGGGGATGACGAGAAAGCTCGATCCTGCGAAGTTCTCGCGGAAACGGCGGATATTCGTCGCCTCCATGCGGAAGTCCGTTTCCTCGAGCAAGGTACGTTTGAACTCGAGCACGATCTGCTGCGGGCGGAAGGGCCGGAGTTCCTCGATGTAGCGTTCGAGGAGCTGCGCGAGCAGTTCGACGATCTCGAGATCCTGCGAAAGCTGACGATCGACGTCGGGCTTGCGGATCTTCACGACGACGTCGTCGCCCTCGAGCGTCCGCGCGGCGTGCACCTGCGCGATGCTCGCCGTGGCGAGCGGTTCCGTGTCAAAGCTCGAGAAGCAGTCGCCGAGCTTGCGTCCGAGCTCGGCTTCGAGGATCGGCTGCAAGATCGCGAAGGGTAGTGGCGGGGCGTGGTCTTGGAGCTTCTCGAACTCGCGCACGAAGTCGGCCGGCACGAGATCGGGGCGGCCGCCCAACACCTGGCCGACTTTGATGAACGTCGGACCCAACTGCTCCATGAGCCGGCGCAAACGCTCCGGCGTCGGCGAAGTCGCATCGGTCTCGGAAGCGCTCGCGCGGCCGGGCAAGAACGTGGCGAGCCCCGTACGCTCAACCACGGTCCCGAAGCCGAAACGGGTCATGGCCGCCACGATCTCGCTCATGCGACCGACATTCTTGACGGCACGGCGAACGGTCTCGGCACGGCTCAGCAGCGACATGGCACAAATCTAGCACGGCTTTAACCATGTTTCCCACGACTCCCCCCTTAACCCTGAGCAAAGAAGACTCCGAGAAGCTCGAGCGCATCGCCCGCGATCGGAGCTCCGACCCCCGACTCGCCAAACGCTGTTGGGTCATCCTCATGGCCGCCGAAGGCATCTCGAGCCACGCGATCTCCCAAACCGTGGAGGTCAGCCGTCCAACCGTTCTAAAATGGCGGGCTTTGTACGAGTCCGAGGGGCTTTCCTCCGTTCTCTCCCCAAGGATTCCTCGTCTCGGGCGCCCCTCGCGCCGCCCGCCCGAAGAAACCGAGCGGCTCGCCGAGCGGGCGCGTCAGCTCGCGAAAAAACACGGGATTTCCATGCGCGAGACCGCTCGTATTTTGAAGTGCAGTAAGTCGACCCTGCACCGTATCTTATCGTCGACGTGAGGCTGAAGTTGTCCCGGAATGGCTTTACAACTTTTTCGGGGCTGGTTTTTTGGGCGGCCGAAAGTGAGCCGGATGTGTCCCGTAAAAGATTTACAATGTTTCGCGGCAAGTTTTTGGAAAGGTCGCCCGGACGGCGTGAGCGACAGAAAATCTCCAATAAAAAGTTGTAAATGAGTTCTGGGACAATCTGCGCTTCGCGGTTTCTTGCGAAAGTAGCTAAGAAAAGATTGTAAAGCCAATGCGGGACAACTCGGGCTGAGATCGAGGCGGTCGGAGAAAGTGGTCCCGGAAAAATTGGCAAGTCTTTTTGGGACAAGCCCTCCTTAGCTTTCGCGAAGGAGGGCTCCGAGGTCGAGCTACTTTTTGCCGACCGAAACGCCGTCGACTTCGAGAAGGTCGAAGTCGATTTTGCGGGTCATCACGTCGACGGCCGCGAGCATGACTTTCACTCGCGAGCCGAGCGTGATCTTGGCTTTGCCCGGGCCGATGTAGGCCATGCGTTCGGGCTCGAAGTGGAAGCGGCCGCGGTCGTGCAGCGTTTGCTCGTTCACGAGGCCGTCCACGAAGTGGCCGTCGATCTGGCAGAAAACGCCTTTCTCGATGACGCCCGTGACCCAGCCTTCGAAAGTCTCGCCGAGGAAGGCTTCCATGAAGCGGCACTTCTTGATCTCGATGAGCTTACGTTCGGCATCCATGGCGAGGCGTTCCTGGTCGCTACAATGCGAGCAGTTCGCTTCGAGTTCCACGCCGCCGCGGAGGTAGGGCTCGAAACCGAGGTTCTCCTTGATGAGGCGATGGACCATGAGATCGGGGTAACGCCGGATCGGCGAGGTGTAGTGGGTGTAGTCTTTGGACGCGAGCGCGAAGTGGCCCACGCGCGCCGTTGAGTAGCGCGCCTGCTTCATCGTGCGGAGCACAAGCGTTTGCGCGGCGCGGGCGATGGGATCGCCCGGCTCGAAGTCCCGCTTGAGGCGCGCGAGCAGCTCGGCGAATTGCCAGGGCTCGGTGAAGCTCTCGTCCGTATCGCCGGCTTTCAGCTTTTCGCGCGTCGGCCTGGAGGATTTTTCTTCCATGATGCCCGCGAGGCGAAGGAACTTTTTGAGGTCCTCCACGCGGCGTGGATCGGGGGCTTCGTGGATGCGGTAGACCGCGCCGTTGCCGGCGCGGTAGAGGAAGGCCGCGGCCGCTTCGTTCGCGACGAGCATGCATTCCTCGATGAGCCGGTGGGCGTCGAGACGCGTGCGCGTTTGGATGTCGAGGACTTCGCCTTCGCGGCTCAGGATGACCTGGGCTTCCGGAAGATCAAGGTCGATCGAGCCGCGTTGCGTGCGGGCCTCGCGTAGGCGGCGGTAGACCGCGATGAGCTCGCCCAGGCTCTCTTGGAGCGTCGCGAGCTCGTTGCGGGCCCACGGTTCGTCCTCGATGAAGGCCTGCATCTGCTCGTAGGTCAGGCGACGCTTCGAGAGCATGAGGCCTTCGTAGAACTCATAGCTTTCGAGCTGGCCGCGCGGGCCGATGAGCATCTCGCAAACGAGACACGCGCGTTCTTCGAAGGGGTTCAGCGAGCAGACGCCGTTCGAGAGGATCTCGGGGAGCATCGGCACGACGTGATCGGGGAAGTAGGCCGAGGTCGACTTGGCGAAGGCCTCGCGGTCGAGCGTCGAGCCGGGTCGCACGAAGTGCGAGACGTCGGCGATCGCGACCCAAAGGCGCGTCGACTGGCCTTCGCGCACGGCGCAGACGGCGTCGTCGAAGTCGCGCGCGTCGCGGCCGTCGATCGTGACGAGGGGCAAATGCGTGATGTCGCGGCGACGCGGGTCGATCTCTTGTTTCCAAGAGGCCGCGCGCTTTTCCGCTTCGTCGAGGGCGGCGCGCGAGAACTCGCGCGGCCACGAGGCTTCGATCAAAACGCGGAGCGTGTCGTTGTGCGGCGCCGAAGGATCTTCGATGGCCTGCACGATCTCGACCGTGCCGGGCATGTTCGAAGGGTAGGTCAGGATACGGCAGAGCACGGGCGTGCCCGACTTGATCTCTTCGAGTTGCGGGTTGGTCGTGGTCTCGGCTTTGAACGAGTGCTTGCGGTCGCGCGCTTCCGTGGGAATGACGAGGACGCCACCCTTGTACGGACGCACGACGCCCATGAACTCTTTCTGGTGGCGGCCGAGGATCTCGATGACGCTGCCGCGAAGTTTTGCGCCGCCGTCGAAGCTCTTTTCGACGCGCACGCGCACCGTGTCCCGGTGCATGACGTGCTTAAGCGATTCGGCGCCGACGTAGACGTTCGGTAGCTTGGGATCTTTCGCGATCAGGAAACCGAAGCCGTCGGGGTGGAGGTCGATGCGACCTTCCATGACCTGCGTCGAGCCCTCCGCCGGACGGGGCGGCCGAGGGACGCCGACCTCGTCTTCGTCTCGTTCGATCGGCCGCGTGCGGGCGTCTTCCTGGCGCTTGAAGAAGGGACGGGGAGCGTTTTGAGGCGTCGGTGCTTCGAAACGCGGGAACTTCTGGTTGCGGCCGGGCGCACCTTTTCCGGGTTGGAAGGCGTGGGCGCCGGAGGCCGTCGAACCGTAGCCCGAACCCGGAGCCGAGCGACGGTCGTTGCCGCCGCGGCGATCTCCCTGGCGGCGTTCCGCGCCTTCTTGGGAGGGATCGAAGTCTCGGGGGTCATCCCGTTCCGCGCCGCGGCTCTGGGGGCCCTTGCCGCGGTAATTTCCGCGGGGGCCCGCTTGCGCGGCTCGTTCCTCTTCGGGACGACGGATCGTCTCGCGAAACTTCGAGTTATGGGGACGTTTAGACTGAGAGCGATCGGAAACGTCGCTCCGCGCGTGGGCGCGACCCCGCCCTCCTTTGGAGGACGAGGTCGTAGTGGAAGGAGAGGAGCGGCCACGGCCGCCCCCTCGTTTAGCGCCAGCGGTTTTGGATCTTTTCAAAGGCATCCTGTGGGATAAGGCATTCCTTCTCGCCGAGGGCGTGAAGGGGGGTGCCGGTCAATTTGAGGTGCTCGACCATCGGCTTATTCTGCTTCGTGTTCACGTAGAGAAGGCCGGTGAGAAGCTGACCCTTCGCTTTCGCTTCGGCGATCGTAGCGATCGCGCGCATGCGGTCGGTCGGGTCGTAGTCGGCCGCAAGTTTCTTCATGCGGATGACCGAGCCGTCGGGAAGTTCGACTTCGCGTTCTTCGCCCGGCTTGAGCTCAACCTCGGGGGTTTGGAAATAGGGGTGAAAGCCGAGATCGTGCAGGGGCACGTCGTTCGCCTTCACCGCGGTGAAAGAGCGCGTGGAACCTTCGTGGTTGTTGAAGGTCACGCAGGGGCTGACGACGTCGAGCATCGCCGTACCGTTGTGCGAGATCGCGCCCTTCATGAGGGGCACCATCTGCTTGGCGTCGCCCGAGAAGGAGCGCGCCACGTAATTGCATCCGAGTTGGATCGCCATCGTGCAGACGTCGATGTCGGGCAGCTCGTTGACTTCGCCTTTTTTGAGGACGGAGCCGATGTCGGCCGTCGCCGAGAATTGACCCTTCGTGAGGCCGTACACGCCGTTGTTCTCGACGATGTAGACGATCTCGAGGTTACGACGGACCATGTGGACGAATTGGCCCATGCCGATGGACGCCGTGTCGCCGTCGCCGGAGACGCCGATGAGGTGCAGCTTGTTGTTGGCGAGTTTGGCGCCCGCGGCGACCGACGGCATCCGTCCATGGACGGTGTTGAAACCGTGCGCTTCGCGCAGGAAGTAGGCCGGGGTCTTGGACGAGCAACCGATACCCGAAAGCTTCGCGACGAAGTGCGGGTTCACGCCCAGTTCCCAATAACCCGAAATGATGTGACGGGTGATCGAGTCGTGGCCGCAGCCCGAGCAAAGCGTCGAGGGCAGGCCTTCGTAGGCGTTCTTAACGAAGCCGCTACGGTTGGTGGGTTCGGCGGCCGGGGTCGGCGTATCAGCGCTCATCGCGCGTTTCCTTTCTCGAAGCTCAGGATGGCGTCGGTCACGGTGCGCGCGTCGAGCGGCATGCCGTTGTAGTGACGGACCGAGCGGATCTTATCGGTGATGCGACCTTCCGTGTAGTTCATACGGAGCAGCTGCTCCATCTGACCGTCGCGGTTCTGGTCGATGACGTAAACGCGGTCGTGCTTCTCGAAGAAGGCTTTGACTTCGTCGTGGAAGGGAACCGAGCGAATACGGAGGTAGTCCGCGTCGAGGTTGTGCTCACGCTTCATCTGGTCGCGGCTCTCGCGCATGCAAAGATCCGTCGTGCCGTAAGCGATGATGCCAACCTTGTGGCCCTTGTCGTCGACGACCGGCTTGGGAACGTACTTGAGCGCCGTCGTCCACTTTTTGTTGAGGCGCTCGATGTTCTTTTGCCAGTCTTCGGGCTTCTCGGAGTACGTGGCGTACTCGGTGTGACCCGTGCCGCGCGTGAAGTAGGCCGCGCGAGCGTGGTCCGTGCCGGGCAGCGTACGGTAGCACACGCCGTCGCCGTCGACGTCTTTGTAACGGCCCCAGTCCTTCGTCTTCTCGAGCTGCTCGGCCGTGAGGACCTTGCCGCGCTTGAAGCCATCCGTCGGGTAGGGGAGCTGTTGGCAGTTCCAGATGTTCATGCCGAGATCGAGGTCGAGCATGACGAAGACGAGCTGCTGAAGCTGCTCGGCAACGTCAAAGCTGATGCGGGCGAATTCGTAGGCTTCTTCAGCGCCGCCCGGGATGATGATCGGGTGGCGCTTGTCGCCGTGCGAGAGAGTGACGGCCTGGAGGATGTCGGCTTGGCAGGTGCGCGTGGGGAGACCCGTCGAGGGGCCCATGCGCTGGACGTCGAAGATGACGGCCGGGATCTCGGCGAAGTACGCGAGACCCGCGAACTCACCCATGAGCGAGACGCCGGGACCCGAGGTCGCCGTCATCGCGCGGGCACCGGCCCAACCGGCACCGAGCACCATACCGAGCGAAGCGAGTTCGTCTTCGGCCTGGATGATGCCGACGTTCTTCGTGCCCTTGCCGTCTTGGCGGTGCTTCTCGGTGAAGGCGATGAAGCTCTCGCAAAGCGAGGAGGAAGGCGTGATGGGGTACCAAGCGCAGACCGTGCAGCCGCCCATGACGGAGCCGAGCGCGGCGAGCTGGTTACCGTCGGAGAGGAAGAGACCCTTGTTCTCGTCCATCTTCTCGAGACGGTAGTTGTCCTGCTTCTTGAGGTTTTCCTTCGCGTAGTTGATGCCCGCTTCGAGAGCTTCGACGTTGGCGTCGATGGCCTTCGGCTTGGAGGCGAAGGTGTCCTTGATGACGCCCTTGATAACTTCGAGGTCGAGGCTCAAAAGCTCGGTCAGTACGCCCACGTAAAGGACGTTCACGAGCATCTTGCGAAGCTTGACGTCCTTGACTTTGTCCCGCGCGAGCGAAGTGAAGGGCACGGGGTAGTAGATGACGTCCTTGCGGGTCGGGGTGTAGCCCTTCGGCAGGATGTCCGTGTTGTAAACGACGACACCGCCCGGTTGAACCGAGTTCACGTCTTCGACGAGCGTGTCCGGGTTCATGCAAACGACCCAATCGAGCTCTTTCTTGCGAGCCCGGTATCCGTCCTTGGAAACACGAATCGTGTACCAAGTCGGGAGACCCTGGATGTTCGAGGGGAAGAGGTTCTTCGGTCCGACCGGAATCCCCATCCGGAAAATGCCTTTGGTGATGATATTGTTCGCGCTCTGCGAGCCCGAACCGTTCACCGTGGCGAACTGGATCGACATGTCATTGATAATCTGACTGGACTGACTCATGGCCTTGAGATGTTTCGCTCCTTAACAACGTCCGATAACTAGATTGAGCGGACGCCCCGAAGGTTAGCACAAATTCCCGGGCGGATCGGTCGATCACGTCAAAGTTCACAAGCTTAAGACGCGTTGCGGCGGTGGGCTATGGAAATGGCGAAAGCTCCATTAGATTAAATCGATGGCTTCACGCACCAAGACGAACACCGCGAAATCCGCCGTTCTGAGTCCGATCGCCAAAGGCGCCGGAAAAAAGAAGAAAGACGGCATTCGCATTCTCCTTTCCAACGACGACGGCATCAAGAGCCCGGGGATCCAAGCCCTCGCGAAGGCGCTGAGCCGCATCGGTCACGTGACGATCGTCGCGCCGGAACGCGAACAGAGCACGATGGGCCACGCGCTCACCCTGCATAAGCCGATCCGTATGTTCCACGTCAGCGAGGAAAAGCGCATCGACCAGTGGGCGACGAGCGGGACCCCCGCCGATTGCGTCTACCTCGGTTTGCGCCAGGTTCTGAAGACCCGCCCCGACATCATCATTTCGGGGATCAACAACGGCGTGAACGTCGGCAACGACATGTACTACTCGGGCACCGTGGCGGCCGCCCGCGAAGGCGCCGTGCTCGGGATCCCGGCCATGGCCACCTCGCTCGATTACCACGCCGAGCCGGGCAGCAAGACGAAACCGCACTTCGAGGACGCCGCCGAGTACATCGCGCACCTCGTGCCGCAGGTCCTCGAGCACGGTATCCCCCCGCATTGCCTCCTCAACATCAACTTCCCCAACGTGCCGAAGGCCAAGATCAAAGGCGTTCGGGTTTCGCGCCAAGGCTTCAGAATCTATACGGATAAGATCGAAGAGAAGCGCGATAGCCGCGGCAAGCCTTACTACTGGCTCGGCGGTCTCTACGCCGGCTTCCGTCCGATCGAGGGCTCGGACTGCGAAGTCCTCGACAAACATTACATCTCGATCACGCCCTGCAAGATCGACGTGACCCAGTACGAATTCATGGAGGATCTGAGCCGGTGGGACTTGGAAGGCCCCTTGGCGACGCGTTCCCGTTCGCGCCGAGGTTAAGCCGGGCGTTGATCGGGATCGTGCTCGCAACCCTGGCGACGGGGTGCGCGAGCTCCTCGCGCCTTGGCCGCGCGCAGGCGCCAAGGGCGGATCGTTCCGCGCGTCCGGTGACGCCGCCCGTTCCTTCGACGGTCGAAACGGATTTCGGGTCGGCGGGTTCTTCTTCGGGGCCGGCCCGTCGCCGGGCGGATCCCACGCGACCCGCCTTCGACTGGCCCGTGCAGAAGCCCGTCATCTTGCAATTCTACGGTTGGCGCACGACGAAGCGGATGCACGACGGTATCGATCTGCGGGCCCCCACGGGCACGGCGATCCTCTCCTCGGCCGATGGCACGGTCATCTACCGCGGCTCGCGCCTGCGGGGCTACGGTCGTCTCATTGTGATCGACCATGGCGGGGGCTGGTCGACGGCCTACGCCCACCTTTCCAAGTACGTCGTGGGCGTTGGTCGTAAGGTCCGCAAGGGCCAGCTCATCGGCTACTCGGGACGCTCGGGAAGGGCGCAAGGCCCTCACTTGCACTTCGAATTGCGAAAGGGGGCCGATCCCATCGACCCGCTTTCGATCCTCTGGCCGGGTTACGAGCAGGCCTTGGTCGAGGGCGACCTGGACTAGGTGCCCGCTTCAAGTTTGCGCATTTTGCAGCGATGAAGTCGGTTCACGCTTTTGTCTCCGGAGCTGTTGAGTGAGCTTCGGAACTCGAGGGTATAGAGGCCCCCGGCTTCCGCCGTGAGTTGGAAGAAAATCTGGACTTTTCCGGTCGGGATGTAGGGCAGCTCGAGGGAGGTCGTGCGGTAGTCGATCGTGAGCGTCTTACCCTCGTTACGGAGCTCGAGAACGCGGTGGGATCCGGTGCTCGAGTCGTTCCAGCTGGGCAGTTTGGGCGGGAAGGTCCGAGTCTGACGACCGAGCCGAGGCCCGTACCAGTCGAATCCCGACGAAAAGCCGGTCGAGGCGTTTCCGGAGCGGGGACCCCGCTCGACTTGCAGAGCCACGCTCAACCAATCCGAAGCCGAAAGGCCGAAGCGGACGACCGGGTGGAAGCCGTATTCTCGGCCCAATCCGTTCGCGACCCGGTCGGCTTCGACGAGACAGTTTTCGACCGGCTCGTAGTTTCCGGCCCAGGAACCCAGGGAGGGCGCCGCCCAAGCATTCGCACCGACCAAGGACGCGAGGACAAGAATGGTAGATTTCATGGGGCCTCCTTCGTGATTTCGTCCTAGCGCAACGGCCGAAGCGTTCTCGACGGCAAACGCGGACGTTCCAGTCGAGAAACGTCCGAACTTTGTGCTTCGGTCTGAATTTTTCCCTTGAGCAATCCTTAACTTTGACATTAGGAACGCTTATCGGTTGGGCGGCCTTCGCCGCTCCCTTGGGAGATCTGAGATGCGGAATTTCCGGAACCTTCTCGCCCTGGCCCTTCTCGTTACGACGAGCCTGGAGGCCACCGCGGCTCCGGTTTTTCCCACCCGCCCCGGACGTGAGTCCAACAACGCGAATACGACCCGTCTTCGCGTCCTGACCTACAACGTCCAGAACCTCTTCGACACGGAAGACGATCCGAGCACCTCGGACGACGACTTCACGCCGAAGGGCGCGCAAGTTTGGACGGAGCGCGTCCTGCGCGACAAGATCATGAACATCGGTCGCGTTATCCTCGAGTCCGAGGCCGACGTCGTCGGTCTCGTCGAGATCGAGAACGAAGCCATCCTCAAGCGCCTCGTCTCCGAAGGTCTCAAGAATGCCTTCCCCCACATGGTTCTTGCCGCGACGAAGGACCCGCGCGGTATCCGCACGGCGCTCATCTCCAAGCATCCCATCGTTTCTTCCCAGTCGCACGCGATGGACCGTGGCCCCCTGAATGGCCGCGGCACGCGCGACATCCTCGAGGTCGCGCTTCGCCTGCCCAACGGCGCGCAGGTCGCCGCCTTCGTGAACCACTGGCCGGCCCGCAGCAACGAGCCGACGCGTCCGGCGCAACGGACCGAGGCGGCCAAGATCCTGAGCGAGCGCATGACGGCGACGCTGCGTTCGAACGCCCGTGCCCTCGCCGTGGCGATGGGCGACTTTAACGACGAGCTGGGCGACGTGCCCTTCGAGCGCGGCATGCGCCTCGTCGACAAGATCGACGACCTCGTGACGGGCGGCCTCGGCAGCTTCTTTGCGCTGGATTCGGAACTCCTCTCGCTCAAGCCCGAAGAGCGCGGCACCCACTATTTCCACCCCGAGAAGAGCTGGAGTACCTTGGATCACATGCTCGTCGGCGCCGGTAGCGACGCCGCTCGCAATCCCCTTTCGGCCCGGATCAAGTACAAGGGCGGCAGCATCCAGGTTTACCGCCACTCCCTCGTGCCGACCACGGGCATCCCGGAAGGTTGCGAGATCTTGGGCGCCCGCGGCGGCCGCGCTCCGTCGAATCCCCGCGCGGCCTGCCCCAAGGGCAGCTCGGACCACCTGCCGGTCTATGCCGACTTCGAGTTCGTGCGCTAAGATCTTCCACGATGTCCTCGGATCGATGGCTCCCTCTGCTCGAAGAAGACCCGGATAACGAACTCGTTCGCATTAGCCTGGCCAAGGACCTCGTCGAGGAGGGCCGCTTTGCGCAGGCTCGCCCGCACTTCGAGCGCCTCGTCGCCGACCAGCCCGACTTCGCCTTGGCGTGGGCCTACCTCGCGCGTTGCTGCTTGCAGATGGGCGACCGCGAGGCCGCGCGCGCGGCTTGCGATCGCGGTCTCCCGCTGGCGCTCGCGCAAAAGCACGAGGTTCCCGAGACGGAGATCCGCGCCGTGCTGGACGAGATGGATTCCGAGTTTTGACATTTTGTTAACAATTTCACGCAGACTTCTTTTGATCTTCACGGAGGTCCGCGCATTTCCCGCTACCCTGGGGGAATGAAAGTTTCGCTTCGCTTGGGCTCCCTCCCGCTCGTCTTGCTCTCGCTCGGCCTCGTCGCTTGTTCCGGCGGAATCACCCTCGATTTGGGGGGCGCAAGCGGTGGGACGGCGGCGGCCGGCGGCTCGACCGACTCCGGGACGGAGGGCGGTGGCGCCGACGCGGGGGGCGGGGGCGATACGGATTCCGACGCGGGCGGCGGCGCGAGTCCGCTCGTGCCCCAGCTCTCCTACGTAAGTTCCACGGGAACGACGGGCGGCGAAGGTCAGGCCTTTTCGGTCACGCCTTCGCAACTCGTCGATCACGGTTTTGCCATCACCCAGTGCGCGGTGAAGTCCGGAACGACGGCGTTGCCGAGTTGGGCGACCCTCGATGCGACGACTTGCGTGATCTCGGGGCAGCCGATCAAGTCCTTGGCGTCGACCACCTACCAAATCGTCGCGACGAACTCCGAAGGGACTTCGGCGCACGCGGCGGTCACTTTGTCCGTCGATAAAAGCTGCTACGGCCAAGACGCGACTTACCTGGCCTCGAAGTCCCTCGCGAGCGTGCCCGGAAACGGCAGCAGCCGCATCAACACGGGTAGCTCGAGCGCCTACGAGGGCGTGGGCTCCCTTTCGCAGACGGGGCGCTACGTCGTCTTCTATTCTTCGGCCACGAACCTCGTGGCGGGCGACACGAACAACGTCGCGGACATCTTCCTCCACGATCGCGAGACGGGGGTGACGGAGCGTATCTCGGTCGCGAGCAACGGGGACCAGGCGAACGGCGCCTCGACGGCGGCGAGCGTTTCGGCGGACGGCCGCTACGTCGTCTTCGACTCGGTCGCGACGAACCTTGTCTTGGGCGACACGAACGCCGCGCGCGACGTCTTCCTGCGCGACCGCACGGCCGGTACGACGACGCGGATCTCGGTCGATACGTCGGGAACGCAGTCCAACGGCGATTCGCATTACCCGAGCATCAGCGCCGACGGGAAATTCGTCGCCTTCCATTCGACCGCGACGAACCTCATCGGGCTCGATACGAACGGCGTGGCCGACGTCTTTCTGCGCTGGCTCGACTCCGGCGTGACGAGCCGGGTTTCGGTGAACTCCGAAGGCACCGCGGGCAACGGCGCTTCGACCGACGCCACCCTCAGCGCGGACGGGCGTTACGTCGCTTTTACCTCGGCGGCGACGAATCTTCTCGTCGACGACGACGACCATGCCTCCGATACGAACGGCTTTAACGACGTCTTTCTCCGCGACCGGAGCTTGGGCATCACGATCGTCGTTTCGCAGTCCGATTCCGAGGCCTTGGCGAACCAGAACTCCTGGGGCGGCTCGGTGAGCGCCGACGGCAGCCGGGTCTCCTTCACCTCGCAGGCCTCGAACCTCGTGGCGAGCGATACGAACGGCGTGAACGACGTCTTCGTGCGCGACGTCTCGACCAAGACGACCTCGCTCGTCTCGGTCAAGACGGACGGTACCCAGGCCGGCGCCGTGTCTTACCTTTCGACGATCAGCGGGAACGGGCGCTACGTCGCCTTTTACTCCGCGGCGACGAACCTCGTGGCGGGCGACACGAACGGGCTCTTCGATCTTTTCGTGCGCGACCTGACGCTTTCGACGACCGAGCGCGCCTCGGTCGGCGTCGCGGGCGCGGAGGCGAACAACAACGCCGGTTACTCGCCGGGCATCAGCCAAGACGGGCGCTACGTGAGCTTCTACTCGAACGCCTCGAATCTGACCTGCTCGGGTTCGACTCAGGACCAGATCTACGTCGTCGACCGAGACGCGCTCTAAGGCGCACGCGCAATCTTCACTGGCGAGGCCCGGAGCTTGGGCGCAGGCTGTTAAGATCGCTCCGGACCGAATGTACGCAGAGCGGGAAGCGCCCCTCCGTTACACGAAGAGGCCACGTTATGGCGACCATGCAATCCAAGCCTCGTTTGCTCTTGCACGTGGAGGACGTCGAAACCGGCGAGTTCCTGCACGGCCAGCTTTCGGGAGGCGACTTCGGCGTCGACCGGGTCTTCACCCGTCGCAACGCGATCGAAAAACTGCAGGGCGAGGACTTCCCGCTCTACATCGCGCCCGCCGGCTGGGCGAAGGGGCAGGACCCCGTGCTCGACGAAGTCATCGAGGCGCGCCGGGTTCTCGCGATGCCCGCCGACGGGCTCGCCAAGCACCCCGAGCCGCGGATGCTGCTGCCGCTCATGCGGCGTTACGTCGAGCGGCAACGCTCGCTCGACGCGCTCCTGTCGCGGATCCTCTACCACCAGGCGGGGCTGGACGTGCGCGACGCGAAGCTGCGTTACCCCCTCGACGTGCCCGTGCACTTCGAGTTCTGGCGGACGGGCATGGGCAAGGGACGCACGCTCAACCTGAGCTCGAGCGGATTCTACGTCGCGCTCGACGCGTCGGAAGCGTTGCCCGTGCCGCGGGAAGAGTTCCTCTTCCGCATCGACGCGCCCGAGAGCCGCTTCGGCCCGCTCAGCGGGACGGCGCGGGTGCGCTGGCTCTGCGACGGCAGCCGCGAACGCACGCCGCCGCGCGGCCCCTTCCGCTCGCGCATCGGTTTCGGGGCCGAGATCCTCGTGCCGATGGCCGAGGAGGAAGCGGCCTAAGCGTCGCTAAACTCGCGACCGAATGAGATGGCCGTCCGGCGCGAATCTATTTCTGCGCGAAGAGGATGCGCAAGTATTTGCGCTTGCCCACGCGTAGAATGGCTTCCTGCACGCCTTCGATGAGATGGTTCGTGTCGGTCACCTTGACGCCGTTCACCGCGACGCCGCCTTGGACGATGAGTCGGCGGGCTTCGCTGAGCGAGGCCGCGAGGCTCTGCTCGGCCATGACCTTGGTGAGCGACATGCTCGTACCCGGGATGCCGATCGTCGGGATGTCCGAGGGCATTTCTTTCTTCGAGAAAACGGAATCGAATTCGCTCGCGGCCGACTCGGCCTCTTCCGTGGAGTGGAAGCGCTCGACCAGCTCGAAGGCCAGACGCACCTTGGCTTCCTTCGGGTGCATGGCCTTGATCTTTTCGAGGTCGTGCTCGGTGAGGAGTTCGTAGAAGCGGTTCATGACGGCGTCCGAGACGGCCATGATCTTACCGAACATCTCGCGCGGGACTTCGTTGATGCCGATCGCGTTGCCGAGCGACTTGGACATCTTCTGCACGCCGTCGGTGCCCTCGAGGATCTTCATGAAGAGGCAGACCTGGGGCTCCTGGCCCGCGCTCTTCTGATACTCGCGACCGAGCAAGACGTTAAAGCGCTGGTCCGTGCCGCCGAGCTCGACGTCGGCGCGAAGCTGAACGGAATCGAAGGCTTGCAGGATAGGGTAAAAGAACTCGTGCAGGGCGATGGGCTGCTGCGACTTGTAGCGATTCGAGAAGTCATCGCGTTCGAGCAAACGTGCCACGGTGATCTGCGAGGCGAGGCGGATGATGTCGTGGATCTTGAGCGGATCCGACCACTGCGAGTTAAAGACGATCGAGGTCTTCGAGGGGTTCAGGATCTTGAGGACCTGGTCGGCGTAGGTTTTGGCGTTACGCTGCACGTCCTCGCGCGAGAGCTGCTTGCGCGTCTCGCTCTTGCCCGTGGGATCGCCGATCTGCGCCGTGAAGTCGCCTACCAAGAATAGCACTTGGTGCCCGAGTTCCTGGAAGGTCTTGAGCTTTTGCAACACGACGGTGTGGCCCAGGTGCAAGTCCGAAGTCGAGGGATCCACGCCGAGCTTGACCCGCAGGGGCTTGTTCGTGGCGAGGCTGCGTTCGAGTTTCTTTTGGAGTTCCTCGACGGGAATGATCTCCGAGGTGCCGCGACGGATCTGCTCGAGCTGGGCGGCGGCGGCTTCTTTGATCTTGGGCGTGATGAGGTTCTCTTCGGGCGTCGATGACATGCGGGCTCCGAGTTTAGCAGGCTACGGGAAATTCGCCACGCCCCGGCCCCCGGCTCGGCGTGGCGCGTCTTCCCGGTTCGAGGGCTAGGGCAGGATCGCGTGACCTTCGAAGGCGATGCAGTAAGCCCCGCTGCACTCGTCGACCCGGGCGCGGCGGCAGCTGCCCGTGAGCACGACGCCGGCTTCGGCGTTCGAGATGATGCCAAGGAAGGCCGCGTGTTTTTGGCAGGTCTCCTGGTTGTAGCTCGGCGAGCTTCCGCAGATGCAGGCGCCGCGCAGCGCGACGGCGCTGGCGTTCGTGTTCGTGTTCGTGAGCGGTGAGATCTTGACCTGGGGGCTCTCCACGGAAGCTTGGGCCGTGGCGAAAAACCCGATGGCGAGAAACGAAGCGATGCGAATGATGCGGTTCATTGAGGTCCTCCCAGCCGCGAGCTTAGGCCCGAAGCGAGGGACCCGCAATCCGGCGCGCTCGAAGCACTTCGCGGAGTGTTCCGGGACTAGGGGTGCGTTTCGGGACGCGAAGCCTCGATGCGGATGCGCTCGATCGAGCGGGCCTTGCCCGTCGACTCGTCGATGTCCACGAGCACGGCGCAGAGCCACGGGTCGCCCATGGCGACCTCGAACTTGCGGCCGCGCTTCGTGAGGAAGCGCTCGAGGATGATCTCTTTCTTGATGCCGATGACCGAGTCGTAGGGGCCCGTCATGCCGGCGTCCGTGCAGTAGGCCGTGCCGCCCGGCAGGATGCGCTCGTCGGCCGTGGGGACGTGCGTGTGGGTGCCCACGACGAAGCTCGCGCGGCCTTCGCAGTGCCAGCCCATGGCGACCTTCTCGGAGGTCGCTTCGGCGTGGATGTCGACCATGACGACCTTCGTCTTCTCGAGGAGCTTGGGCAGGTGCTCGTCGACGGCGCGGAAGGGGCAGTCGAGGGGGTCCATGAAGATGCGACCCATGACGTTGATGACGCCCACTTTGAGGCCCGAGCTTGAGGTGTAAAGGATCGCGCCCTTGCCGGGGGTGCCGGGCGGGTAGTTCGCCGGCCGCAAAGCGTAGGGTTCGTCCTCGAGAACGGGCACGCCTTCGCGCTTGTCGAAGGTGTGGTTACCGCCGGAGAGGATGTCGACGCCCGCCTGGGACATCTCGCGGAAGGTGGATTCGGTGATGCCAAAGCCGCCGGCCATGTTCTCGCCGTTGGCCACGACGACGTCGATCGAGTGCTTTTTGCGCAGCGCCGGGAGGAAGCGCACGATGATGGAACGGCCCGCTTCGCCCACGATATCGCCGATAAAGAGCAGCTTCATAGGGGGAAGGGTTTAGCCCATCTTTTCGGCTCTTTCGCCGGCGCGGGGACGTTTTTCGCGACCCGCTGCCAAGGCCTTGGACGGGGGGGCGTTCCGGGATGCCGCTTAAAGCGTCCGTGGGGAGTCGGCACGGGAACTGCTTAAGAGATCTCGATGCTGATTTTACCGCGTCTTTTGTCGCTTGGTTTCTTGCTCGCAAGTAGCTCGGGAGCTTGGGCGAATCCCCCTTGGTATCGCTTGAACTGCGTCACCAAGGAAAAAGACGTGCTGGAGTTCATCGTCATCGACACGCCGAGCGGGGCCCGCGCCCTGAAGGCGACCCTCAACGGGAACGAGGTGTCGGTCGAGGCCGACGGCGGCGAAAAGATCGCGGGCTACGCCTACGATAAGATCGAAGGCCGGCCCATCACGTTCTACCAAAGCGAGATTCTGAGCGCCGCGCGGATCACCCTCCACGCGAACGTCGACCTCACGCAGAAGGTCATCCCCGCCGTCAAGGCTTCCGTCGCGATCTTCGACTACGACGGCAGCTGCCTCGCCCCCGAAAAAGTCCGCAAGCTCGGAGCCGTCTGCACGGTCGACGGAGCGGGCTAGTCGTCCGACGATCGTTCCTTAGGTTTATGCCACAACGGATTAGGAGAATTTTATGATGTCACGTTTCGCAATCGGCGCCCTCTTTCTCACCTTCGCGGCTAACGTCCACGCTTCCGCGCTCGTGCGCGAGATCACCTGCACGGCCGGCAAGGAGATCGTCAAGCTGACCGTCGTGAACTCGAAGGCTGATGGTTTCTACGTCGAAGGGGCTTCTCTTTCCCTGAAGGGGAAGCCGGCTTCCCTCGAACTCGATTACGCTGATAGCTTGAGCGATCTCAAGACGAGCGGCGATTACGGCGAACTCGGCGGCAAGAATCTCGTCCTTCAAGATCGCGCGAAAGAACGCACGATTCAGCTGACGCTCGACAAGGACATCGCCGTCGGCGAGAAGTCCGGCGCCTGGGTGACCTTCCAAGAGGCCGACGAAACTTGCCCGGCCCCGAACACGCGCCAGGTGCGCGCGAAGTGCGTCGCGGAATAGCGACGTTCCCCGAAACGATAAAACGCGAAGGCCCGGCTCTCCTTTCGGAGGGCCGGGCCTTCGCGCGTTCGGACTTTGGGCTTACTTCGCGAGGGCGGTGGCGCGCGTCTCGCGGATGACCGTGACCTTGATCTGGCCGGGGTAGGTCATGTCGGACTCGATCTGCTTGGCGATGTCGCGCGAGAGCATGACGGCCTGCTCGTCGGTGACGCGCGAGTTCTCGACCATGACGCGAAGCTCGCGGCCCGCGGCGATCGCGAAGCTGCGCTCGACGCCGGGGAAGTTGTTCGCGATGCGCTCGAGGTCCTCGAGGCGACGCACGTAGTTGTCGAGTTGCTCGCGGCGCGCGCCGGGGCGGGCGCCCGAGATGGCGTCGGCGCCGATGACGAGGAAGTCGAGCCACGACTCGGGCTTCACGTCTTCGTGGTGGGCGCGCACGGCGTAGACGATGTCGGCGGCTTCGCCGTACTTCGCGCAGAGATCCGCGCCGATGACAGCGTGCGAGCCATCTTGCTCGTGCGTGAGCGCCTTGCCGATGTCATGGAGCAGACCCGCGCGGCGGGCCTTCTTGACGTCGAGACCGAGTTCGGCCGCCATGAGGCCGCAGAGGTGACCCACTTCGATGACGTGGTGGTACTGGTTCTGCGTGTAGCTGTAGCGGAACTGGAGCTGGCCAATCGTCTTGACGAGCTCGGGGTGCATGCCCACGATGCCGAGCTCGAGCAGCGCCTTGTCGCCGGCCTCTTTGACCTGCTTGTTCGTTTGCTCGGTGACCTTGTGCACGAGTTCCTCGATGCGGCCCGGGTGAATGCGGCCGTCCGCGATGAGGTTCTCGAGCACCGTCTTGCCGATGTGACGGCGGACGGGATCGAAGCACGAAACGACGACGGTTTCGGGCGTGTCGTCGATGATGAGGTCGCACCCGGTGGCCTGCTCGATGGCGCGGATATTGCGGCCTTCGCGTCCGATGAGGCGCCCCTTCATTTCGTCCGACGGCAGCGTCACGTTTGAGGTCGTGCGCTCCGGGATGTACTCCGAGGAGTATCGCGAGATCGCGATCGAGATGATGCGCTTGGCGAGCTTTTCGGAGTCGTCTTTGGTGTTTTCCTCGACGGCCTTCACGATGCGGGCGCCCTGGACCTTGGCGTCTTCCTCGATGACCTTGAGGAGCGATTCGCGGGCTTCGCGTTCGGTCATGCCGGCGATGCGCTCGAGGTCGCGCGCGAGTTCCTGCGTCTTGTTCTTGAGGTGTTCCTCGGTCGCGGCGACGGCCTTGGAGAGTCGCTCATGTTCGGCGGCTTGGCGTTCGGCGCGGCTCATCGCGGCTTCGGCCTTCTCTTTGGCTTCCTGGGCGGCGCGCTGTTCGTCCTTCAGGTTCTTCTCGATGTCGCGGGCTTTCTGCTCGTGGCGCTTGGCCTCGTCCATCTTTCCCTGCACGGACTGCTCGAACTTGCGGCGCGCCTGTTCGACGGCGTCGCGCGACTTGCGTTCGGAGTCCCGCACGATGTCGTCGGACTTCTTCTTGGCGTCGCGCACGATGTTGCGGGCCTTTTCGTCGGCTTTACCGACGACCTGCTTTTCTTTGAGTTTGAACAGGATGAGGCCGACGGCCCCCCCGACGACGAGTCCGATAACGAGAAAGAGCCAAGGGTTCATGATGATGTCCTCACGGGATGGAAGGTGGATTCGGTTAGGATGGCGTCGACCCGCTGGTCACCGTCGTGAAGCCAGGTCGCGGGAATTTCGTCGATCAGGAAGGCGTCGCGCACGAGGCCCACCGTGTAACGGGGGCGCGATCGCGCGAGGTAACGGTCGTAATAACCACCGCCGCGACCGACGCGACGGCCCCGGCGATCCATGAGCAGACCGGGAACGAAGAGGAGTTCGGGCGTGGCTTCGGGGGCCGTGGCCGGCGCCTCGAAGATCTTGAGCGTGGGGTGGGGAACGGCATCCTTCGCTTCGCACACGTGAAAACGCAGCTCGGGACCTTCGCAGCGTGGAAAGGCGGCTTGGCATCCGCTCGGACGCCAAGGCATCGCGGACGGCTCGACGCCGTCCGCGCGAGGGAAAAAGCCACCGATCACCGTCAGGTTCTCGTAGAGCTCATCAGGCGGCAGGGCCGGAACCCAGGAGAGCATTCGCTTCGCCGTCTTGCGAACAAGCCGGCGCGCTTCCGCGAGGGGAAGCCTCCTTGCATCCCGGACATCCCATGAATCCATCATGGTGTTTTCTCATCTCCCGACGCCGTCCGGGGCGGCCGGGAGTCCCAAAAAAATACGAACAAACCGAGTCCTAAAAAGGCCGGGTCTTCAAAGGTTCGAAGAGGCCTCGGCTCCGTTCAGATGCGCACCGACTCGATCCAAGATGCGATCCGAAGTTTCCGTGACTCGCTTCTTCAAAACCCGGAGCTTTTCCTTTTCGAGAAGAAGCTCTTCGGCCAGGTTGAAGGCCACGAGTACCGTCAGTTGGTGGGCGGAAACGCCCCGATCCAACCCGTCCGCAAATTCTTCGAACTTCGAATCGACCAAATCTCGAATTTGTTTGAGTGTCGCGGGTGTGGCGTCCGTGCGTACCTTCACGGCCACGCCACCCAAAGTCAGTTCCGTATGCTTTCTGCTTCCCTTCGGGAGCCGGACGTCGAGCGCCGATTCGTTCGTGCTCACGCGAGGCGACCTTCCAGCAAAAAGCCAAGACGCTCGGAGGCTTCCGTCGAGAACTCCGAGTCAAACAAGAAGACGTTGAACATGCGTAGGCTCAATCTACGCCTAAAGCGGCGATCCTCAAAGACGCAGCGAGTTATAAAAGGCGAACTTCGGAGCTTTTTAGAGGCGGGCTTCGTTCGAAGTCGCGGCCGTGGCAGAAGCGGGGGCGCGGGTGTCGTCCCCCAAAACGGCTTCGCTGAAGGCTTCCGCGTCGAACGCGCGAAAGTCCACGGCCGTTTCGCCCAGGCCGAGGCGCCGGATCGGGAGCTTCGTCTTGCGGGCGACCGAGAAAACGGCCCCGCCGCGGGCCGTGCCGTCGAGCTTGGTCAGGATGAGTCCCGTCACGGCGACGTCCTTGAGGAAGCTTTCCGCCTGGGAAACCATGTTCTGACCCGTGTTGCCGTCCAGCACGAGGAGGATCTCGTGGGGGGCACCCGCGAGGGCCTTGTCCATGACCCGCTTGTTCTTCTGCAGGGCTTCCATAAGCTGGTTCTGGTTATGGAGGCGCCCGGCCGAATCGCAAAGCACGAAGTCGATGTTCTTGGCCTTGGCCGACTGGATGGCGTCAAAGAGGACGGCCGAGGCGTCCGCGCCGGCTTGGCCCTTCACGATGGGGATCTCGAGGCGTTGGGCCCAGGTTTCGAGTTGTTCGCCCGCGGCGGCGCGGAAGGTATCGCCCGCGCCCAGGAGAACGGAGTGGCCGCGGCCTTTGAGCTCCGAGGCGAGTTTGGCGATGGAGGTCGTCTTGCCCACGCCGTTGACCCCGACGAACCAGACTACGGTGGGCTCGCCGCTCGCATGGCGTCGCGGCCAGTCCCGGGCGTCCGAAGGCATGGCGGCCTCGAGCCAACCCTTGAGGTGCGTTTGGAGCGCTCGGCGGACTTCGGCCGAGCGTTCGCTCGACGGAAGCCCTTCGATGCGCGCCCAGTCCACCGCGGCGAGGGCTTCCTGGGTGTGTGGGAAACCGAGATCGGCCGCAAGGCAGGCTTCTTCGAAGGCTTCCTTGAGCGAAGCGATGTCCTTGGATTCGCCGATCCCAAAGAGGCGACGAGTCTTGGCGAGGGCCGCGCGCCAGGCGTTCGGCGAGGGGACGTGGGGAAGGGCCTCGGCATCCGTCGTGGACGAGGGGGCCGAAACTTCGGTCGGGGTCGTCTCGTCAAGGCTCGGACGTTTGGCGTAGACCGTGACGACGAAGCGAGCGGCGATCAGCAATCCGATGCTGCCGAGCGCGGCGATGATCCATTGGGTCGTCGTAAGCTGGTCGAGGAGTTCCATGGCCCACGGTCCTAGGTCGAGTCCCCGGACGGAGCAAGCCTTCATCGGCCCGGGCGAAGGGCCCCCACGGAGCGAGGTGACGCTTCCCTACGTCTTGGTCAATGTTAGGCCAAGTTTCAGGTCACAAGCGAGGGGGGCGAAAACGGCGTCTCCGCCGCCTTCGTTTCCTTCTCCACCGGCTCAAGAGTTTGGCGGCCTTCTCCGTTAAGAACCCTAGTTCTGCTAGGGTTCTTAGGACTTGCAGGATCTGCAGCGTGTACTGCGGTTCCAGCATAGGGGCCTCCTTTGCGGGGGGCTCCTCCTTGGGCCGACCTCGATCCGTGAGGGTTGGGTCGGCCCAAGCACTTTCCGGACCAGGCTCGGCGTCGATTTCGATTTCGATCTAGGCCTCGGCCGGGAGGCATTCCACTTTGCAGATCAGCCACTCCGCCTTGAGCGTGAGCGTGTGGGGGAAGCGGCCAGTGCGGACCTAGCGAAACCAGGCGCGCTAGCATGGCGATAGCTTGCCCGCGCGTGCCGAGCTGGCAAGCGGGGAGCTCGTCAAGGCTTGGCGTCCCGCGTTGCCGTCGCGGGGTCTCTACGCTCGGGGAGAGGCGGGTTCGAGCATGCGGTAGAGCGTGCGCTCCGAGACGCCGAGCAAGTGCGCGGCGAGCTTGCGGTTTCCGCCGGCGATGACGAGCGCTTGCTCGAGCGCGCGGCGTTCGAGCGTGGCGAGATCGGCGAAATTCGGCGTCGCGCTCGGCGGGGCCTGGCGTTCGGAGTTCTCCGGCGTCGCGACCTCGCGTTCGAGGGCGCCGCGGAGGCTCGACACTTCGAGCAGGCCGGCGCGGATCTCTTCGTCGCTCGCCAAGACGAGCGAGCTCTCGAGCGAGTTCTCGAGCTCGCGGATGTTGCCCGGCCAGTCGTGGTGCCACGCGCGCGCGAAAGCTTCGTAGCTCAGCCGCACGCGCGGCCGCTGGTTCTTCTCGGAGAGGTGGTCGAGCAGCGCGGGGACGAGCCAAAGGAGGTCTTGCTTGCGCTGGCGAAGCGGCGGCACCGAGATCTCGACGACTTTCAACCGGTAGAGGAGATCCTCGCGGAAGCGTCCCGTCTTGACGAGTTCGTCCAACGGGCGGTTCGTCGCGGCGACGATGCGGACGTTCGCGGTCGTTTCCTTGTTCGAGCCCAGCCGGAAAAACTTTCGGGTCTGGATGAACTGCAGGAGCTTGGCCTGCAGGGCGGGGCTCAGGTCGCCGATCTCGTCGAGCAGCAGGGTGCCGTTCTCGGCCGCGCCGATCTTGCCTTCGCGCGATTGCACGGCGCCGGTGAAGGCGCCCTTCTCGAAGCCGAAGAGCTCGCTTTCCAGCAGCTCCGCCGGAATGGCCGCGCAGTTGAGCGCGATGAAGGGGCCGTTCCGTCGCGTCGAGAGCTGGTGGAGCGTCTCGGCGAGGTAGGACTTGCCGGTGCCGCTCTCGCCCGTGAAGAGGACGCTCGCTTCGGAGCTCGCGGCGCGGCGAAGCGTTTCCATGACGCGCGCGTATTGGGGGGACAGTTGTGAATTCGTCGAGGCGAAGCTTGCCGTGGGAGTCGGCGCGCCCATGAGACGCTGCACGGTTTCGCGCACGTTTTTGAGCTTGAGCGGCTTCGTGAGCACGTCGAAGGCGCCGGCCTTCATCGCCGAAACGGTGTCTTCGATCGTGCCGAAGGCCGTCACGAGCACGCGCGCGACTTCGGGGCGCAGGTGCCGGGCCGCGGCGAGGAGTTCGAGCCCGTCCACGCCGGGCATCTTGAGGTCGGTGATGAGGAGGCGAATCTCGGGGCGGGCGCGGAGCAATTCGAGCGCTTCGCCGCCGGAAGCGGCCGCGAGGCAGGCGTGGCCGTCGCGTTCGAGCACGGCCATGAGGCTCGTACGGTTCTCGGCTTCGTCGTCGACGACGAGGATCATGGGCGCGTTTCCTCCGGGTTGGCTTCGACCGAGCTTACGCCGATCGGAGCCGCTTGTCGAAGCGTGCCGCCCACGCGCACGGTGCTGCGGAAGGCGCTCGACGCCGGCGAGTCGACGACCTCCAGCGCGGCCTCGAAAGCGCGGAGCATGGACTGGCTCCGCGCGAGCTGCCGCTCCTCGCCCCGACGCCGCCTGAACCTGCCGCCGCGCCCGCGCGCGAGCCCGAGCCCCGAGCCGCGGTCCTTCGTCGTCTGGAAGGCTTGGAAGTCCTTGCCCTTGAAGTCGTCCGGGAAACCTTGGCCGTTGTCGGAGACGAGAATTTCCCAGCGCCCGGAGCTTCCGTCGACGTGGATCTGGACGAGCAGGCGCGGCGACGCCGCCGCGACGCCGTCGAAGGCCTCCGCGGCATTCTTCACGAGGTTCAGCAGCACGGCCTTCAGCACGTTGCGCGGGATCGGGAGCTTCGCGTGCGGGGGGCCGCGGAACTCGACGTGGGCCTCGACGCCCCGGCGCTCGAGCTCGGGCTTGAGCGTCTCGAGCACGGAGAAGGCGACCTCTTCGGGCAGCGATTCGTTTTCGCTCCCGGCGATCGTCGTGGGGAGGACTTCGGGATGGGCGGGGTCCGCGGCGTTCGCGATGCGGGCGCGCGTCGTGCGCAGGTGGCTCTCCGTGAGCGCGTCGAGGCGATCGATCTCGCCGAGCACGGCGTCGAGCTGGCGACGGAGCTCGTCGTCCTCGAGGCTTTCGCGGAGGAGCTCGAGTTTGAGGTTCAGGCTGTTGAGCGGGTTACGGATCTCGTGGGCGAGTTGCGCGGCCATCTCGCCCATGGACGCGAGCTTCTCCTTGGAGACGAGCTGTTGCATGAGCGACTCGTTGTGGCGCACGAGGTGGCCGAGCCCCGCGAAGAGCGTGATCGAGGCGCGTTCGTCCGCTTGGATGCGCGAGGTGCGGGCCTCGAGCTCGCGCGCCTGGACTTGCAGGCGACCGATGAGGCCGCGGAAGCTTTCCACGAGGCTCTGCACCTCGAGCGGCGGCGAGAGCAGGCCGGAGCCCGCGACGGAGCGGGGCGGGGCGCGCGTCAGGAAGGACTCGTCGCGGTCGTTCACGAGCCAGCTGCGGAGGCCGAGCAACGGGTTCGTCCAACGCCAGACGAGCACGACGAGGAACATCGCGAGTAGTGCCTGGAGCAGCAACACGCCGCCCCAGATGACGAGGTTCTCGCGCGAGCTGTTCGAGAGCAGGAGAATCTGCAGCGAGGACTCCCGTTTGACCGCGCGCGAGAGCAAGCGCGTGCGATCGCGCAGCTCCATGAGGCGCGCCAGTACGATGTTCACCTCGACGAGGCGGGGGCGGTCGGAGTTGTACGCGCGCGCCGTCTGCGCCCAGGGCGAGAGCAGCGGCGCCAGGAAGTCCGGAAAGAAGGGGCCGGCCTGGAGGTTCAGCAGCGCCTGTACGGAGGGGCTCAGGCCGATGAGCTTGGCCTGGCTTTCGGGGTTCAGTTCCTTTTGCGAGGTCGAGAGCCAGCGCAGCTCGTGGATCTGCAGGTCGAGCTCGCGCTCGGCCTGCTCGACGAGACGGCTCGTCGGCAGGAGGACTTCGTGGATGCGGTTCGCCGTCGAGGAGAGTCGCTCCTGCGCCGCGATCATGAGCCAGACCCCGAGCGTCGAAACCACGAGCAACGCGAGCAAGAAGAGGACGAGACGCGAGGTCAGGCTCAGGACCCGTTTCGGGGGGGCGGCGGTGAATTCGACGGCCATCGGGCGTTCCCCTTTCTTTACGCGTTCTTGACGGCGCCTTCACGCGAACGACGCGGAGCGGGCCGCGGGCATCGCCAAGGGTCCGAAGTCTTTGCCTTAGTTTAGGCCAAGCGGCGTCAAAGTTCTAACGTGCGTCGGGCGATTGTGTCGGGCTAAGCGTCCGATTCTTTGTCGCCTTAAAGTTTAACGCTCCGAACTCCGATCCGTTACACTGAGATTGGGGAGAATTTGCCTATGACTCGTTTTCAAATGGGATCCTTGCTGAGCTTGAGCCTTTGGGCCACGGCGAGCGTGATGACTCCCTCGGCGCACGCTGGCGATCCGCCGGTGGTGTCTCCGCCCACGGCTCCGGCGCCGCTACCGGGCCCGGTGAATCCTCCCGCGCCGCCGCCGGCTCCGCCGCCGCCCGCGCCGATCCGCGACGTCGGTCGCGACGACGGCCGTGGCCGCGACGATTACGAAGGCGGCGGCATGTCGGCCGACTCGGCCGCGCTCGCCCGCGCCTGCGGATTCTCGAGCGCGCCTTCGGGCTCGCCCTTCGCCCGCGACGGCAGCGTGAAACCCGCGTGGCAATGGCGCGAGGGCTCGGCCGCTTGGGGCATCGAAGTCACCTACTCGCGGAACCGTAAAGACGCTTTCCGCAGCCCGATCTGCGAACAATATCTCCTCACGATCATCTCGGAGAGCTACCACGGCGGCCGCAAAGGCGTGGCTTCGCGTTGCGAAGCGATCCGCGATCAGCTCTTCGCGCAGTACCAGGAACTCAAGTCCTCGGGCGCCGGCGGCAGCGGCGGCTCCTTCGGTACGCTCGGCGCCATGCTGAGCGAGCGCGGCGGCCGCGGCGCGAGCGAGACGAACGTCTGCGACAACCCGTCCGACGAAGACGTCTTCGCGTGCCAGTTCGTGGACTTCCGCGAAACCCTCGACGATTCGCCTTCGCAGCGCCAGGCCGCGAAGGAAATCCTCGCCTATTGCCGCGCGAGCGGCGCGGACATGACGGTCAGCTTCGACACCTACGCTTCGTACACGAACGCGGGCTTCGACAGCTTCGGCGGCGCTTACTGCGGTCAGCGCTCGAACGGCCCGATCGTCATCCGTCGCGAAAACAAATGGTACGACACGCTCGGTAACGTCGTGCTCGGCATGACGAAGGTCCTCGCGCCCACGCTCACGATGTGGGACATCGCGAAGATGCAGCAGAAGAACGCGCGTCACCAGATGGACCTCAACGCTCAGCTCGGCTTCCCGAGCGCGGCCGTGGCGGGTTCGTCGTCCTTCGGCTTCGGCGCCGGGGGCGTCGGCATCTACGGCGGCGGCATGGGCGGTATGGCCGGTTGCCACGGCGGCGGCCTCTACGGCGGCAGCGGTTGTGGCGGCTGGGGTTGCGC
>ERZ761607.1113-NODE-1113-length-36000-cov-17.951621_pt1 | contig 36000 bp, 39 predicted proteins | sample MGYA00511164_ERZ761607 | MGnify/ENA primary metagenome ERZ761607 (study PRJEB28899, sample SAMN02445080) | bioreactor sludge metagenome | biome: EBPR sludge | place: Australia: Brisbane, Thorneside Wastewater Treatment Plant | collected 2011-06-22 ... | reverse complement strand
AGTCTGTTAATGTCCATCTGTCGAAAGCTATGTCAGCCCCAACCCCTGAATTATAGCATTATTTACAGTGGTAGGCCAGGTGTGCTACCGTAAGCGTCATGAGTAACGTGGGCAAGGTCGCCAAAGTAATGACGGCGGCACCGGTGGGGTATGATGGCCAACTGGTCGAGGTCGAATGCGACATGAAAGCCGGCTTGCCTTCCCTGCAGATCGTTGGCATGGGGTCAAAAGCTATAGACGAAGCCAAAGAACGCGTTCGGAGCGCTATCGCTAACTCCCAACTGGACTTTCCCGCCAAGAAGTTTGTTATTAACCTTGCGCCAGCCGAGCTGCCTAAAGATGGCAGCCATTATGACCTTGCTATCGCCGTCTCGATTTTGACCGCCAGCGGCCAACTTAAGTCATATGAGGTAAAAGATAGCCTGTTTGCAGGCGAACTGGGCCTAGACGGCCGTGTACGCCCTGTACGCGGTATTATTTCAATCGCGGAAGTCGCTCGGGATACAGGTATAAGTGCCCTGTTCTTGCCCGCCGAGAACGCTCACCAGGCCGAACTAGTTGAAGGTATTGCAATCATCCCGGTTCGCACGCTTCAAGAACTTTTTTTGCACCTTAAACGTGAGTCTGCAATTGCTTCTCATACTAGAGGCGCGCTAGGGGACGATCAACCTGGGGACGAGCGACACACAGGCCCGCTTCTTGATGATGTATTAGGCCAAGACCAGGCCAAACGAGCACTTATCATCGCCGCGGCAGGCCACCATAATATTCTTTTAACCGGTTCACCCGGCGCCGGTAAGACCATGCTGGCCCGTGTACTCCCTAACCTTCTTCCCTCTCTTACACCCCGAGAGCGAATCGCTGTCACAAAACTGCACAGCCTGACAGGCGACGTGATCAGCGGCGCTGCCAAGGCTCGCCCATTCCGTGCTCCACACCATACTTCAAGCCGTATTTCTCTTGTTGGCGGTGGGAATCCCCCAAAGCCTGGCGATATCAGTCTGGCACATCATGGCGTGCTGTTCCTTGATGAGATCCCTGAATATCCCCGTTCTACACTTGAATCACTTCGGCAGCCCCTGGAAGACAAACAGGTTTCTATTTCACGAGCGGCCGGTCATGCTATCTATCCCGCCAACTTCATGCTGGTAGCTACCATGAACCCTTGCCCTTGCGGCTTTTATGGCGATGATAAACGCGAGTGTAGTTGCTCATCGCAGCAAATTCAGAAATATCAGCAACGACTTAGCGGACCCCTTCTCGACAGGATCGATTTGGTCGTTACTGTTGGCCGAATCGACAACGACACGCTAGCGACTCATAAAACGAATGGTTATTTACAACACCAAAAAGCGCAGAAATCGATTGTTCAAGCATTGAACACACAGCTTAACAGATATAGCAGTAGTGTCAATGACAGCATATATAATAGCGATCTGTCGTCAAAGGATGTTTCGAAAAAAATTACGCTTTCCGCACCGGTACGTGAACTACTTGCCCAGGCGACTGACCGGCTTGGCTTGTCGGCTCGTGGTTATTTCAAAATCGTGAAGGTCGCACGCACGATTGCCGACTTGGACGGAGCAAGCACTATCACGCCATCGCACGTCGCCGAGGCGCTGCAATACCGCCTCATGCTTACGTAGTCGGTCTCACCCCTTGAACTCTTGGGGTCAAGTATGGTACGATAGCAAGCGAGTTAAACGCTCAGGCAAAAGCGACCAACAAGGGAGATCAATAACATAGCCAGCCAACAAATTAGGATCAACGATGCAATTCGGGCAACTGAGTTACGCGTCATCGGGTCAAGCGGGGAACAACTTGGAATCCTCCCCCGAAACGAAGCTCTGAAGCTCGCCGAAGAAGCAGGCGTTGACCTGGTTGAGATCTCACCGAACGCCAACCCACCAGTTGCCAAGATCATCGACTGGGGTAAGTACCAGTACCAAAAGATGAAGGAGCAGCAAAAGAGCCGCGCTAAGAGCAAACAAGTCGAGCTCAAGCAAATGCGGTTCGGGCTGAAAATCGGTCAGGGCGACCTGGACATCAAGTTGCGCAAGATTCGCGGCTTCCTGTCCGAAGGTCACAAGGTCCGAATATCTATCTTCTACCGTGGCCGTGAAATGGCCCACAAAGAATTGGGATATGTCATGATTGATCGGATTGTCGGATTGCTGGAAGATGACGCTATCGTCGAACAACAGCCAACCATGGCTGGTCGTAACCTGAGTATTACAGTAAGGAGTAAGTAAGTGCCAAAACTCAAGACCCACAAAGGTACTGCCAAGCGCGTCAAGCTGAGCGCCAGCGGCAAAATTACCCGACTGCGTGCTTCGGGCGGCCACCTATTGGCCAAGAAAAGTAAAAGCCGCAAACGCGCCATTAATACCACCGGTACCGTTACCGGTAAGATGGCCAAGAACGTTAAGCGATCATTAGGAGTCTAATACATGCGAGTCAAACGAGGCGTCCCAGCACGCGCCAAACACAAGAAGATTCTAAAGCAAGCCAAAGGCATGCAACATTCGCGCACGCGCAGCTTCCGGCTAGCCAAGCAAGGTGTTATCCGCGCCCTGCAATACGCTTACCGCGACCGCCGCAACCGCAAGCGCGACCTACGCAGCCTGTGGATTACCCGTATAAATGCGGCCGCACGCGAAAATGGTACTACTTATGGCCAGCTGATTAGCGGCTTAAAGAAGGCTAATGTCGAACTCGACCGCAAAGTTCTTTCAGAGTTGGCGGTCAACGAACCGGCGGCATTCACCGCTATTGTCAAAAGCGTTAAATAATACACTGATGTAACTAAAAACTCCCCTGTTCAGGGGAGTTTTTAGTTGGCAGCTTGGCGATAAGCCGGGTTCTGTCGTGGATGGCCATCTATCTAGTACGCCCGTTACCGGACACATCAAGCGGTTAGCGGACCTCGGGCGGACAACCCTTGTATGAGGCCCTCCTTGCAGCAGGCGGGGTTTACCTCCCCGACATGTCACCATGCCGGACTGTGAGCTCTTACCTCACTCGTTTCATCCTTACCAGCAAGCTGGCGGTTTTGTTTCTGTGGCACTTTCCCTAGGCTCTCGCCCGGTCGCGGTTAGCGACCGCCCTGTCCTACGCTGCCCGGACTTTCCTCTCGTAGCCTAAGCTACCAGCGACCACCTACCGAGCTGCCGCTACTGATTATACCCCAACGAAACGAGAGTTACGAAGCAGTCATCCCGTATCCTTCTGCTCGCTTGCTTCATGTGCATTTAAGATCTTATTGACCATCCCGTCGGCGAGTTGGTTGAATTCGCGCCTGACATGCGTAAACGTCACTTTTTCAAACTGCGTCGTCAGCTCTTTAATACGCTCGTTGATCGGCCACAGTTCACGATTCTTAATCTTATAAATACCGTTAAGTTGATTGACGACCAACAGGCTGTCAATGCGAAAGTCGACCGTTCTCGCACCCATCTCAAGCGCCTTTTCCAGCCCCAGCCGCACCCCATGGTATTCGGCTTGGTTGTTTGTAGTGATACCTAGGTACATGCCACCCTGATGTAAAACATCTTGGTTCTGATTCATCACAACGAAGCCACTGGCACTGGGACCAGGGTTGCCTCGTGATCCGCCATCTGAATAGAGAATCAGATGAGTGGTGTCAAAATTGCCATCCTCGGTTCCGGTGGGATTTTCAATCAAAACGTTTTTTTCTGTCGTCGTAACCTCTTGTTGGGAAATTCCGAGTAGCAGCTTTGCCGATTCTGTCAGTTCTTCCTGGCGTACGTCTCCGAGTTTTTTCCAGGCATATTGATCGTATTTTTGACTTACCCTTACCTTGTTGCCATTAGCGCTCAGACTGACGAGATAAAGTATGAATGTGTATTGGATATCACGATCATCATGATCAATATAGGTCAGTACGTCATATAACTGAGCTGATTGTATGACGAGTCCGGCGTCGTCCTTTAAATAACGCGCCAAGGCATCTTCGGGCTGCTCGCCATAATCCAGGCGACCGCCGGGAAGCTCGTATTTCCCTAGGATTGATTGGCGACCGCTTGCGCGCCTAAGCAATAATGTTTTTTGATCTTCCCGAATGATGGCGCGGACTGAGATGAGTTGCTTCACTGATTTGATTATACCTTACGAGCAACGTGAGAGGAGCTATCGCTTCGCTCCTCCGTGCGTTCACGAAAGAAAATACTCGCAGTACTTTCTTTCGTTTCACTTACTTCGCGACCATCCGACCATGCGGACCTTCAGTCCGCGGTCGGAGAACCAAGCTTACCATCAGCCGGAACAAAATAGCCGACCAGAAGGTTGGCTATTTTGTTTGGTCGGGGTGAGAGGACTTGAACCTCCGACCTCGCCGTCCCGAACGGCGCGCGCTACCGGGCTGCGCCACACCCCGACATATTGATAATTTTACTTGGTCGGGGTTACTGGACTTGTTCGTCGAAGACGCGACGAAGTCGTGCAGCGACCCACTCATCACTTGTATTCAAGTGATGTCAAACATCTTTTGGTCGGAGTGACTGGACTTGAACCAGCGACCTCACCACCCCCAGCGGTGCGCGCTACCAACTGCGCCAAACCCCGATAAAATACTTCTCTTACGGTCTATATTCTAGTCGACAGACAACCGCAGGTCCAGCGGGCGGCCACGTCCCGCGGCCCCGAAACTTCACGATTGAAAGCATAGCTTTCATCGGAAGGTTTCCTTGCTAACTGCCACAGGCAGTTCTCACTACCAACTGCGCCAAACCCCGATATGGAAAGTCCCCTGAGGTCACCCAGAGGACGTGGCGCTTGATATATCCCCGCGTAAGTGCAAGGTGGGATACCTCACAGCGCAGCCGCAGCCGCACAGAATGTTGGTTTCCCTATCAAATGACGTTAGGAAATCATATACGCCACGTCCTCTGACCGGCATCAGAAGGACTATCTTTATTATACACCCGGCACACATCGTCCTGATATACTTTCGGTATGGCAAACACCCGATTCTTAGCACTGCTCCGAGGTATCAATGTCGGTGGTAATAATATCATCAAGATGGCCGAGCTTCGTGAATGTCTGCAGACAGCAGGCTTTACCAATGTTAGTACGTACATCGCGAGCGGGAACGTATTGTTTGAAACTGATATGGACTTAGTCAAAGTCGAACACGTAGTCGACAGCACCCTTGAAAAGACTTTCGGCTACAAAGGCCCGACAGTCGTATTGTCCGATGCTGATTTTCGGATGATCGTAGACGAAGCTCCGAATGGTTTTGGGACTAAACCAGACGTATTTCATTCCGATGTCATTTTCCTTAAGTCGCCGGCAAAACCCGACCAGGTCTTAAAAGATCTGGTCGCTTTGAAGCTCCGAGAAGGAGTCGATACCGCGGCCGCTGGCAGTAAGGCGCTATATTTTACGCGTCTGTCCGCCGAAAGGCAAAAAAGCCGCCTAAGTAAAATCTTGGAGTTGCCGACCTACAAGAGCATGACAATCCGTAGTTGGAGTACGGTCAAAAAGCTAGAAGCGCTACTTGAGTCCGCTAACCACCAAAAATTGTAGTAAAGAGTTTCAATATTCCAGTTGTGGCCGCAAGAATAAACCGGCCTATTACTGGACTCGCGATTAATACAATTGCGAAGATGACGAACAGTCCGTAGCGCTCAATCGCTTCCATGCCGCGTCGGGCGAAGTCTGGCGCTAGCGCATATAGCACACGCGAACCATCGAGTGGAGGAATCGGTATCATGTTGAACGCGAAGAAACCTAGATTAACCATGACTCCAAGTGAAAAGAAGGCGTCTTGAAAGTCTTCATAGGTAAAATCAGCGACATCCACCCCTATTATTCGCGCCCAGATAAACAACAGGAACGCAATGACAAGGTTCGTCAATGGACCGGCAAATGCTACGAGCGCCGCTCCCCATTCGTCGTACTTCAGCCGCGCCGGGTTGAACGGTACCGGCTTAGCTCCACCGAATATCGGCGCGCCGATAAGAGCCAGCACGACAGGAAGCCCGATCGTCAGGAAAGGGTCAATGTGTTTAATCGGATTAAGCGTTAATCGCCCTTCTCGTTCGGCCGTATCGTCACCCAACCAATAGGCCACGAATCCGTGCATAGCTTCATGCAGCGTCATCGAAAGCAGAATGACGACGATTACAATGACGATATAAACCAAATCGATTCCCATAGATACCTATTATAGCGTACCTTTACCCCTTGACGAGAAGCGTTAAAACCGCTACAATCATACAAGTTTGCTAAATAACTTTAAGGAGTAAAGAAATGGCAGCGCGATGCGAACTGACCGGTAAAGGTAAGCAATTCGGCCACAACGTGAGCTTTTCTTTGCGTCGCACCAAGCGGGTCTTCAAGCCTAACCTGCAAAAGAAGACCTTTATGGTAGACGGCCAAAAGGTCACTATGACCTTAAGCACACAGGCAATCCGCACCCTGAAGAAAAAGGGCCTCTTGCAACCTGTCGTCAGCCAGGCGAAATAACCCGGCACCACATAAAAAATCCGCTCATATGAGCGGATTTTTTATTGGCAGCCGGTTTAGCTGCGTGCCAATTTGTAAATCGTCGATACCAGCGGCAACGAGCTTGCGGCCTTAACTTTAAGCTTATCGACCGTTTCAACCTCACCGCCAAGTTCTTTATGAAACACTTCGAACTCATCTTGTGGCACTTCGTACTTCAGTGCTTTGTCGGCATAGTGAATTGGAATGACCGTCTTAGCGTCAATCTTACGTACAAGCTGCGCTGCAGCAGTGGCATCAAGCGTGTAACCACCGCCACCGACCGGCAGAATAACGATATCGACAACGCCGATAGACTCCAGTTGCTCATCGGTCAACTTAGAGTCTATATTGCCTAGTAGCGCGATACGCACATCGCCAACCTCGATTCGATACATCGTCGAGCCCTTGCCGTCAGAATCGAGGTGACGCTGGGCACCTATGCCACGAATTGAAAAGTCCCCTACTTCGTATTCACCCGGACCTTCGATTGCAAGGACAGCTTCACTTGACGGTACTTCAAAGCGAGGCTCCGTCGCTACGCTTACCATACCTTTTGGCTCGATATCCTTCAGGCCGATCAGCGACTGTTTTGGGTCGGTAATAAGTTTTGATTTCTTGGTTGCAATGACAACGGTGTTTCCACCCTTGTATTCAATTTCGAACATAGGTCTCCTACTTTTGCTTGTCTAGAATTTGCTCGACGTCACGCAGCACGACATGCTTGCTGCTCATGAGCTCTGTAATAAATTTATCACGAATCGAGAGACGGTAGTAGAACTCGTCGTAACTAAGCACGCTGTAGTTCAATTCCCGACCTTCTTTTTTCTCAAGCGTCTTAATGAATGCCTTGGTACGAGCCGGTGCCGGATTTCCGACCAAAAGCAAATCCACCCTACTGGCGCTTCCTGCCACGAACACACCGGCCATGACAGCAAGCTTAATGCCACCAAGCTCGTCAAGCCTCGCTTGCCAATCAAGCGTCGATTGCTTCGGCGCGTCAACGGCGGAACCGGCTTCTTTGTCATCGCCGAAAATCGCCCGTAGCGGCACGTAGTGTTCATAGCGTTGATCAACTTCATAGTACAGCTTGTTATCGGCCGTATCGCTTTTTATGATGCCGACCTTCAACATGTTGGCAAGTTCGCGCCGAACCGAATTAATCTGTTCGTCGATCAACCTCGTAATTTCGCGCACATAAAAAGACTTACCTGGATTGTTCAGAAACAAATGCAGGAGTTTGATGCGTGTCTTCGATCCGAACAGTGCGTCAATCATCGTCTTCTACCCTGAGTAACTTTTATGTTGCTAGTGTAGCATAGAAGTTATTCGTTCGCGAGTAACGAATGTATGTACCCTTTCGCCTCTGTTAGCGTGGCCCACATTATGTCCGGATTGCGGCGCAGCCAGGTCATTTGCCGCTTGGCTAGCTGATAATCGAGCGTTGTAAATCTGTCCTTGACTTCTTCTAGTGTCAGCTCGCCGTCCAGATGTAATTTCAGCAGCGGGTATATATTTCCGGTCATTGCCTCCGAATCCCAGCCATACTTTTTGCCCAATAAAGTCGCTTCGGCTACCACATTGTTCTCAAACAGTTGTTCGGTGCGCATTACAATTCGTGTTCGGAGGGTATTTATATTCGTAGCGATTCCCACAATATATTCGTTTGGACGAAGGGCTGATTTACTGATTGCGCTTATGCTTTTTCGTTCAATCGCCCTAATTAGGTGTCGTTTGTTTTTTGCATTTTCAGGCAATTCTATGTTGTGTTTAACGCAATAGGCAGTGAGTTCACTCACATCCATTGCTTCCAGTCGTTCACGCTCATTTACGTTTGCCGGCGGCCCGAACGTAAAATTGTACATCACCGCATCGACATAAAGTCCGGTGCCTCCGACGAGTAGTGGCAATTTGCCCCGCGACCGTATGTCTTTGATCGCCGCATCGGCGTGCCGCTTGAAGTCAGCGGCGCTGAACGACTCGCCTGGTTCGACTAAGTCTATGCCCCAATGCCGGACTCTCGCCTGTTCTTTTACCGTCGGTTTGGCCGTACCGATATCCATGCCTTTATAGACAGTTCTGGAGTCCGCACAAATAATCTCACCGTTCCAGCGCTCGGCTATATCGAGTGCCAGACCCGTCTTACCGCTAGCGGTAGGTCCGACAATGGCGATTAGCTCTGGCCTGGTCGCCATCTTCGTTCCTCAAAATTGTCAACGATGTGATTCGTACACTTCACGCCCTCATGCTCAAGTAGCTGTTGTTGGACTTCGCGGCCGCCATGAAAACCGGCCGCCAAACCACCAAACCGGTTAACGAGCCGGTGCCAGGGTAGATCGGGATTACCAAAGTGAGCAATGCCGCCAACTACCCGGCTGGCGTTCGCTTGACCAGCCATTCCGGCAAGGTCTCCGTATGTAACGACACGACCATAGGGAACTTCAGCCATAAGCGCCTCTACTCGCCCGCGAAAATTAGCGTCCGACTTCATTCGTAAAGAACTCCTCAACAGCAGCCCAGTCGTGTAGTCTAATAATCCGTTCAGGCAGTGTATCCGCCTGATTCCAGGTGTAGTCACCAAACAGTATTGCCGTTTTACCGGCAGCAGCAACGGCTTGGCAATGTTTCAATTGATCATCAATCAGGTAGTCGGCTCCAAGGGCGTCGATAACATCGGCTTTAGTGCGGTGAATCGATTGGTCATCAATCGTGTCCCATATACCAGCAAAATGAATGGTTTCGTCGGTGAATATGCCCGGGTAATGTTTATGTATCCAGGCGGTCGTGTCAGCGCGCACTTGCAGACGCCGTGACGTGACGATGATCAAATTGTAGTTCAGGCTGAGGCGCTTCAGCACGGGCAATGCCGCGTCGTTATGACGGTATGTATTTAAGATACCCGACTCGTGCAGGTGATTGGCGCGGCGCTCGACTTCAGCGTGGTCGACTTGCCATAACATTGCCCAGTGTTCATCGTAATCCTCTGGCCGAAGATTCGTGCCCCACTGCGCATTGCTGAACGCCACAAAGCCGGCTGCATTGTCGGCCAGCACGTCATCGATATCAATGGCAATCGTTGCTTTTTTCATTACGCTACAGATTAATTAGATAGTCTTTCAACTGGTCAAGCGCGACCTTCTCTTCACCGCTTTGAGTACGAACGCTCACTTCGCGGGCGTCTTTGTCCTTCGGTCCGACAATCAGTTGAACCGGGACTTTATAGGTCGTCGCCTCGCGGATTTTCTTACCAAGGCTTTCGTTACGGTCGTCACGCGTAAAGCGCAGTTCATTGTATTTAACCGGTTTCATGAGCACCGTATCGTTGAGTACGGCTTCGATTTCTTGGACGTAATCAAGTACCGTGTCGTTGATAGTCAGAATACGAACCTGCTCAGGTGCCGCCCATAGCGGAAACCAACCACCGGTGTGCTCAATAAAGACGCTGAGGAAACGTTCAATACTTCCGAGTAATGCGCAGTGAATCATGACCGGCCGAAGTGATACTTCTCCCTGACCGGCATATTCCAACTTGAACCGCTCTGGCTGCACGAAGTCCAGTTGGACCGTCGCTACCTGGTGTTCACGACCAATCGCGTCGGTCGCCATAAAGTCGATCTTCGGACCGTAGAACGCTGCCTCGCCTTCCTGCTCAAAGTAATCAAGCTCGTTCTTTTCGACGGCCGCCTTAAGCTGCGCCTGAGCAGATTGCCACAATTCCGGATCGCCTAGGTAGGCATCGCTGTCGTCACGGTAGCTCAATCGGACACGGAGTTTCATGCCGAGCGTGCCGTAAAGTTCCCTGGCGCTCGCCAGCAGTCCATCGATCTCAGCTTCAATCTGATCAGGCCGAGCAAAGACGTGACTGTCATCCTGTGTCAGCGAGCGCACTCGGTTTAGGCCACCAAGCTCGCCAGTCTTTTCGTCACGGTAGTCGGTGGTAGTCTCAAGGTAGCGAATTGGCATATCGCGGTAGCTGCGCGGTTGCGACGCAAAAATTTGCGTGTGGTGCGGGCAGTTCATTGGCTTTAAGGCCATCTTGTCGCTGGTTTCTTGACTAGTGACTAAAAACAGCTCGTCACCGAACTTCGCCCAGTGGCCGGATGCCTCGTAGAGGTCCTGCTTGGTAATGTGTGGTGTCCACACCTTGGTAAAGCCGCGCGCCATGCGTAACTGGTTCGAGTACTGCGCCATGATGTCACGCAATACTGTACCGCGAGGAGTGAACAGCGGTAAGCCCGCTCCGACGAGAGGACTTACAGTGTAGAGATCAAGTTCACGGCCGAGCTTACGGTGGTCTCGAGCCTTCGCCTGCTCAAGCATTTCAAGATACTTATCCAATTCTTCTTGGGTAGCGAAAGCTACGCCGTACAGTCGCTGCATCTGCGGGTTCTTTTCGTTGCCACGCCAGTAGGCGCCAGCCACGCGCATCAGCTTGAAGGCGCCGACTTTACCAGTACTTTCAGCGTGCGGACCGCGGCACAAGTCGGTAAAGTCACCGTCGGTGTAAAATGACACATCTACTACACTTTTGACTGAATCATGAGCGGCACCACCTATACCCGCAGGCAGTTCCATTCCCATCATGGTTGCATCTAGCTCGCTCGCTAAGGTTGTCCCTTCACGCTTGAGATCATTTAGCAGTTCTACTTTGTATGGCTGTCCTGCGCCTTGAGCCCACTCCAATGCCTCATCAATCTGCTTTTCAGAGCGTTCAAATGGGTAATTCGCCTCAATTACCTTCCGCATTTCTTTTTCAATTTTTGGAAAATCAGCTTCTGAAATCTTGGTCTCACCAAGGTCAATATCGTAATAAAAGCCGTTCTCAACCACTGGTCCGACACCAAACTTGGCATCTGGCCATAAGTGCTGCACTGCCTGTGCTGTAATGTGCGCCAGGCTGTGGCGCATGGCGTAAAGTTGTTCGTCGTTCATATGAACCTCCTTAGAAATAACAAAAGCACGCATAACGTAAAGCTACGTGCGTGCCTCGGTCCCGGCTTACCAGGAGGTTCCACCTTGGCTGTTTCTATTGCCGCGTTCGATTACGTTCGTCTGCGACCGCTCCGACGGAACTCGGCGGCTGGTTAGACCGCGTCGTCATTCCCTTTTATTCTAGTACCTCACCCCCGAGCGTTGCAACCCCCGCCCCTGTTTGGTAGAATTAATAAGTTGCTTTCAGGGTGATTAGCTCATTTGGCTAGAGCGCCTCATTGACGTTGAGGAGGTGAGAGGTTCGAATCCTCTATCGCCCACCATTTAAAAGACCGGTCCTTGTGGCCGGTGTTTTAAATGGTCGGTTCGAGATTCCGAACTTCACACAAGTGAGCGCAGCGAACGGTGAGAGGTTCGGTGCAACGCTGTGAAATTCTGTTTATCCTCATTCCCCCACGACTTTTCCACCTGCGGATTTAGTCCATTTTACAGATGTATATACCGCCCATGATATATTCATAAGCACCATGTTCTATTGACAAAATATACTGCTTGTGCTAATATGAACATATGAGTACCACCACACTCACACAAAAACACGAAAAGAAGTCGAAACTTGAAGAATTCAACCTAGGCTTCGAGTACAACGAAACCTGGGCCGAAGCTCGCAAGAAGTACACGACCAGCAAGAAGTAACGCATTTAGCGCAGCTTCTTCCCTGCTCACGACAACCATCCGATCGCCGTCTGATATTTAGGACGGCGATTTTTCTTGGCTTTGGCGAGGATTTTGGGCAGGTTTAAAGTGGTAACGAATGCCGCGGCCGGCCTGCTGCTCGTCGTCGTAACGACCTACGATATGAAGGTGCGCATGGAATACGGTTTGACCCCCTGCAGTTCCTACGTTCCAGCCGAGGTTGTACCCCTGTGGTGCTTCGCGAGAATCAATAAGAGATTTATAAGTGGGCAATAGTTCGTGGAGTTCTGTCCACTCCGCTACATTGATGTCAAACGGCGTTTCAATATGGCGCTTAGTGATAGCAAGGCCGGAATTGGTAGATTCTTTGGCGTGCATGTCAACGAAATACCAGAGGTCAGATTCGTGGACCTTATCGCTTTGCAACAAGTCATTCTCTAGGCAGAACGGACAATCTTTCATGCCTTCACTATACCAAACATGGCCTTTCCACTATTCCACTTACGTTTTCCACTGGCATTTTTAATTGCTGTATGTCAATATATAGACATGATTTGTGTAAATTGTTTCCACGGGAAAACAAAAGTCACGAATTCGCGGTCACACAAAAAGAAGTCTGGTACCTGGCGTCGGCGGCAATGCGAGAGCTGCGGAAACGTCTTTACCACCTACGAAAAACCGGCTTTGGACGAGTCGGTGACCATTCACTACTCTGGAACAAATAATAGCGGCGTGTCTGCGCCATTTAGCCTAAGCAAATTAACGCTTAGCATTGCGGCTAGTTTTAGTCACGACCAAGTGGCTCGGCAGCTGCATTCCCTACCGCTAGCCGAAACGGTCGAGCAACTACTGATTACTGAAGTGCGGCAACCAAGCGCTGATGACATTACCGCTACCACCCACCAAGTATTGAAGCGCTTCGACGAACTGGCGGCCCTGCAGTACGCAGCCGCGCATGGCCTGGTTGAAACGACGCGGAGACGCCGTGGCCGGCCAAGTATACGGTAACTAGTCCTTAGTGGTTTCTTTTTTCGCTTCAATTGTTTCGACGGTCGCTTTGTCGGTGACGTCGAATTTGTCGAGATATTTACCGAGCATCAGGCGTGTCTGCGAGTAAAAGGCACTGAAGCTGGAGTACGCGATGGCTGTGACCGGCATGAGCAGCCACTGAAGGATCATGCCGACACTACGGTGACGCTTATAGCGGGCCGGGCGTGGCGGGAGCATTTTGAACGACAGGAACACGGTGATAAGGATACCGATCATAGCAATGCGCTGCAGCACACTCAGGACTTCTGGTAGCTGGTTTGCAGCAACAGAACGAGAAGCTTCACTGTTGATAAACAGCGGCACCCACCCTCCGAACGTCACGATAATCGATACCGACGCTAATGTCACGTGGCCGTCTAGCAGCCGTATAAGACGCGTAAAACCGGCCCAGAACGGCACGTTGCGCTTACGTGAGAACACGCGTGTCGCCACATATGGCACGTCAGAAGCACCGTATGCCCAGCGTCGGAGCTGCACGAACTGGGCCTTAAGGGTCTTTACATAGGTGTCGGACAGTACGGCATCTTGGTAAATCGGAACATGAATCGGTATGACTGAATACTGCCCGCCAAAATAGAACCAGCTACGCCAGTACTGGTGGCCGTCTTCGACAATGGTGCGCTTGGACCAAAAGTCCATTTCGACAAGCGCGTCCATTGGTTGCGAGTGGCTGGCGAAGTTGCGCAGCGTGTGCGGTCGCATGCTTGAAATGATGTTCCAGAACGAGTTACCAGTCGCGACCACCCGCATCGGCGCCGGGACGTCCCAAATATTGTTCAAAAACAATGAAACCGGTTGGAATGCCAGGTGCTTACGGTCGTCGTGAACAATGTATTCATACGCGACGTAGTCAAAGTAAGTTTTGTGTGGCCGGTTATCGCTGTCAAGCGTCGTAACGATGACATCTTTGTATTCAATACCCTGTTTTTTCAGCCATTTGGCCAAAAATTGCCCGGCGTAGGTTATATTGCCGCCCTTGCCGATAACTTCATTGGGCAAATTATGAGGGTGCTTAACGATTTCGAGCGCTTTGAACCGGTGAGCGTATTCGTCCCGGAGCTGCTTGACGGTGCCTTCGATTGCCCGGCCGCCCCGCTCTTCGTACGCAATGACTAGAATGATTTGCTTAGGGTCAAACGTGCCACTGACTACCGATTCGATGGTCGGCTGCAGTACTTCGTACGATTCGTTATAGGTAGCAATAATGACGGCGTGGTTGATATCGGCCGGTTTCGGGTACGGCTCGGACGCGTTGGCGATAAGCCGCAGATTTTCGGCATGTGCCATTTGGCCGAACTCACGGGTTGGGTTGGCGTGGATACGGGCATACGACGCCTCGGGGTCATTCAAGTCCATTAACCGGGCGTGCCAATCAATCTTTTGTGCGCGGTCGATCCGGCGCGAACCAACCAGCGTATGCCAAGCGATTCCGGCGGCTTTGGTAAGCACCGTCGCGATAATAAAAAGTACGTAAATGCCCGCAAATAGCGGGTTTACCAAGCTTAGTACAACGAGCAGGATGATTGATCCCCAACTGATTAGCCCCGGCACTATTTCGAAAAACCGGTAGCTTTTGGAGCGGTGCTTAAGGGGGATCTCGAGATCGATCATACTAGTTTAGGTAGGCGATGTTTAAGACCGAGTACGTATATACGAACATCAGTACCAATATGACCACCGAAAGACAAGCAAACGCGTAAGCGAGCTGTTTGAGGCCAATGACATACAGTTTGGCCAGCATACCAACGTGAGCAACGATAAATAACAGTCCGAACCCAGCAAAACTGAGCAAATACCACCATTTGTCGCGGTAGAAGTGCGTCTCACCGAACGATGTGTAGCGGATAGCGAGTTGCAGGTCGCTGGCGCTCAAATTAAACGCAACATAGACAATGTAGCCAATACCGCCGAGTATCAGACCAAGCGACAGCAGTGTCATCACCCTGTCGGCGAGAACCTGCTTTATAGTTGATCGGATAATATGTTTCATATAATTACATGGAGCCGCTGTCCGGATTTGAACCGGAGACCTACGCTTTACGAAAGCGCCGCTCTACCAACTGAGCTACAGCGGCGTATTGGCCCTTGGTAGTCTTCGCCCATTATATCAGTTAACGCGCTGTAAAATAAGCATTACGTGGTTAGTTGCACCAGAGGTGGAAATTTGCTAGACTAAACGGAGTCCAAACCCCCGTGCGCTCGTAGTGAAGGGGTTATCACGCCTCCCTGTCACGGAGGAGATCGCCGGTTCAAATCCGGTCGAGCGCGCCAAGAAAAAATACTCACCTTTTGGTGAGTATTTTTTCTTGAGTACTCCATACGGTTTGCACCGGCGATCGCGTCAGCTTTAGCTGGCGCAAGATCGCCGGGTCGCGAAGCGTAGAAAGGAAACGGGAGCTTGCTCACGTCCCTTTCGGAGCGGAGGAACGAACAAAGTGAGTGATAATCCGGACAGTTGATTCACTAACTCATCCGACTTGCTACGAACTCCCAATTGACTACGTTCCACCATGCCTGCACATAATCATCGCGTTTGTTCTTATAGTCCAAGTAGTAGGCGTGCTCCCATACGTCCAGGCCGAGTAGCGGCGCGTCCAGACCTTGCATAATCGGTGTGTCTTGGTTCGGTGTGGTGACGATTGACATGTCCGGCATAAGCCAACACCAACCGCTTCCGAAAACGGCTAATGATTTAGCGGTAAACTCATTCACGAACCCCTGAAAATCACCATATTGAGCAACTAATTTGTTCGCCAATTCACCGGTCGGTTCGCCGCCACCATCGGGGCTCATCCATTGCCAAAACAAACTGTGATTGTAGTGTCCACCGCCGTGGTTTCGAATCGCAGTTTGAACGTTTTCCGGCAGCGAATCAAGGTCCGTGAGAAGGCTTTCAAGTGGTCGCTCCTTCAAGCTTGGTGCGTCGTCAAGCGCCGAGTTGAGTTTGTCGACATAGGTCTGATGATGCTTTGAGTGGTGCAGCTGCATGATATCGCTGCTGATGTATTTTCCGAGTGCACCGTAGTCATAGCTGAGTGTTGGTAGCTGATACATTTGTACCCCCTTCTTGCCTATCCTCTCGCTGTATTTAGCGGCGAATGGCGTTCGTATCTTTTTGAACCGAAATGAATTCCTGGATTTTTTTATTCACCGCGAGCGATTTGAGCTGTTTATCGAATTCGGTCAGCGGAACGCGCAGGTAGTTGTAGTTTACCTGTTTGTCGTTGCTGTCTACCAGCTGCACAATGTAATATCCGTTGCGCTCAGAATTACCGTCTTCAGAACGGAAGAAGCTCGATACCTGGTTCTTTTGTAGCTTTGCGGCTTGTTGTGTCACACCGCCGTCGTGGTTAGACTTAGGCACTAAACCAGTGGAGCCGAGCTGTACGGCGTAACCTTTATCCTGCAGACGTTTCGCGATGTCGGCGAACGAAGGCACGGGGTTTTCCTTTAGTATAGCTTCGGCCGCCTTTTTAGTTGTGTCGGCTTTGGTGTCTATAGAGTACATAACCTCTTGGCGTACCAACGCGCGCTTGATGATTTGACGGTACTCGTCGGACGTATAGCCAAGCGTACTAAACGTCGAATCATCGTAGATGTCCTGCGATATACGTCCCGATACAGTGTTCAGACTGGCGTCGATAACTTGGTCGACCTGCTCATCGGTCACTTTAATATTCTTCTCGTCGGCAATCTTAGCGGCGTACGTGTCGGCTATCGCGCCGTCGAGCGCCTGCCGTTTAATGAACTCGATTTGACGTTTACCGTCTTCTGAGTTCAGGTTAAGTCGCTCCGATTGTTCCAGGTAATGCTGTGAACCTGACAGGCTCATAAGATAGTCGCTGTAGCGCACAGGGGCGCCATCAACGCTGGCGACAGGTACTGGCAAAATACGTGTTACTCGGTAGAAGAACGTGCTTGTGTTCTGCGCCGGGTACAGCTGCCACCAGATAATAATGGAAAGCAGTACTAATGTAACGAGAATAATGATAATGGCGTTGAATACGAGCTTGTGGCGTTCGTATTGATGTGGATATTTGAACTTGCGTCCACCGGCAAGAATTTGTTCACGGTGTTCGGCAACCGTCTCGTTAGTAATGCGTGACGGCGGCTGCTCTGCCTGCTTACGCTTCTTCAAACTCAGTTTTTTCATAGGCTCCTTGTTTTTCGATGGCGTTCATGACAGCGTCTTGCAGCTTATTGTACGTCTTATCGGGGTGTTCCACTTTGTGTATGACCAAGTCTCCGACGAATGTCTGAATGACGATGGTTCCGTAGCCGAAAACTTCCCCGCTGAACCCTGGTATATTATAGCTTATGTTTTGGATTTTCGACAGGCGTAGCTCTACCACGTCAGTCCCGAAAAAGCCGTTCTGTGTCACCTGCCGAATACGTTCGGTCGTGACAATATAGACCGTGTAGTACCACAGTATGAAGTGATAGCTAAAGATGATGAGTCCTAATAGCAATCCGCCGACCGGCAGCAGGAACAACTGTAGATTATCCTGCCAGATAAGTGGCGGGACGGCCGATATGGCGAATGGAATCAGTAATCCGTAAAACCCTTTTCGCATGGCGATGATGTGGCGACGAAAGATGAATAACAGTTCTTCACCTTCGCGTTGTCCCTCGAATGCCTGTTGTTTGTTTTCGCCCTTCATGGCAACAGTATAGCAGATTTACCGTGGTACAATAACAGAGGTATTTTGCCTCGGTAGCTCAATTGGATAGAGCAGTTCCGTCCTAAGGAAAAGGTTGCAGGTTCGACTCCTGCCCGGGGTACCAATTTTAAGACCGACCTGAAGGTCGGTCATAAAATTGGTAGGCTGCGCCAGCAGCTCGAACCGTCAAGGTTCGGTCGTTAGTCTAATGCCCGAGCAAAGCTCGGCGCATAGATTAACGTGCGTTCCCTGCCCGGTGTTAGAATGAGTTATACGCACCCGTAGCTCAGCTGGATAGAGCGTTGGTTTCCGGTACCAAAGGCCAGAGGTTCAAATCCTCTCGGGTGTACCAAATCTTGAAGCTAAAAATTACCTCGTTGGAGGTAATTTTTATATTGCGACTGCATTCTAGGCTAACGCGTGAACTTTTCGTGCGTTGCTTCGTAGTCGTAGAGTTCGTCGTCTGAGAACCAGTGCTTGATTTCTTGGACGGCTTCTTCAGGGTCACCAGAAGCATGAATCAGGTTCGGGATTCCCTTACCTTCACCGTCGGCGTATCCGTAGCTCATGTGACTGAAGTCACCTCGGATGGTACCAGGGGCGGCCGATTTCGGTTCGGTGCCACCGACCAGCTTACGAACCAGACTGACAGCCTCGACACCTTCAAGCACCATGGCGATGACCGGGCCTTTGTTCATCATGTCGAGGGTAATACCAAAAATCTGCTCACCGGCACGGGTCTTAAGCTTACCGATGTCTTCGTAATGAGCTTCGTAATGTTCACGGGCCGGTGCCTGCATTTTAGTACCGACGATTCTAAGGCCGACGCGTTCGAATCTGGTCAAGATTTCTCCGACGAGGGCGCGCTGCACAGAGTCAGGCTTAAACAATATCAAAGTTCTCTCTACGTTCTTGTTCACTTTTGCTCCTTATTTACTACTGTTATTGTAACAGAAGAACGGCTACGACAACAGAGGCCAAAGCAACGCGGTACCACCCGAACAATGCCAATCCGTGGTTGGACAAATACTTAAGTAAGAAGTGTATGGCGAGCATGCCCGCGACAAATGCCGCGATATTCGCGATGATGACAATTTCGAGATGCTCGACGATATATTGCCGGTCCGATGGCTTCAGAAGCAACTTGCCGATCAGTCCGAGCATAATGGGAATCGATACCATGAAGCTGTATTCCGCGGCGGCTTTGGGACCAAGTCCCATAATACGGCTAGCAATGATCGTTGAACCACTGCGCGACACGCCCGGGACAAGCGCAAATGCCTGCGCCAAGCCAACGACCAATGCCCTCTTAGGGCTAAGGTCGGTGCCAGTTTCTTTGGCTGACTTTTTAGGCAGTTTATCGACGACGATCATAAGCACGCCGACTACGGCTAGCATGATGGCTACCGTTAATGGGTTAAGTAGTACAGCGCTTTTTTGAATGAAATCCGCTAGAACAAAGCCAAGTAGCCCAGCTGGAAGTACAGTGATGACGATGTTACGCGCCAGTCGGTAGTCATGCTCAACGAACACCTTGCGCACCAAATCGACTAACTTTGGCGAGAAATAAATGAGTAACGCTAAGAATGTACCGAAATCGAGCGCCTGAATGAACAGATGGTCAGCGTTACCGGTCAGTAAGTTTTGAGTAATGACAAGGTGGCCTGAGCTCGATACCGGAATGAATTCGGTCAACCCCTGTACGATACCGAGAATAATGGCTTCAATAATAGTCACGTTCACCATTGTATACTATAAGCATGTACGTTTCCGAGTTGATCCTTGATTACGTCGAAAGCCTTGAAGTCGAAGGCGGTCGCTCGGCAAAAACAGCCGAGAACTATAAGTTGTACCTGGAACGGTTCGTCGAATTTACCGAAGACATCAAAGCCGCCAACATTTCTACCGAAATTATCCGAAAATACCGCCTGTGGCTGAACCGCTACAAGAATGAGGCCGGTGACGGGCTGTCGACAATCACCCAAAGCTATCACCTTATTGCCCTGCGTGGCTTTTTGAAGTATTTGTCCGATCGCGGCATCGAAAGCCTGCCAACCGACAAAGTAAAGCTGCCGAAGGTTAGTCGTAAACAGGTGTCATTTCTGCACTTCGACGAAGTCACTAACCTGCTCGACGTCGTTCCCCTTGATGACGAGTCCGGACTACGTGACCGTGCCATTTTGGAACTACTCTTTTCGTCGGGGCTTCGTGTGTCAGAACTGGTTAATTTAAACCGCGGTCACGTGAACACTAAGCGGCGTGAGTTTATGGTACGCGGTAAAGGCCAGAAAGACCGGCCGGTGTTCGTGTCCAAATCGGCCGCCGAACGGGTTGATGAATACCTGGCAACCCGAATAGATAACCTTCCTCCGCTTTTCCTTAGTTACTCTCGTAACAACGTGTCCAGCCAGACCGGCGACTACCGGCGGCTCACGGCGCGGTCAATTCAGCGCATGATTAACAAGTATGCTCGTCTTGCCGGCATTACCAAGCACGTCAGCCCACACACCATGCGTCACAGCTTCGCGACCGACCTACTTATGAACGGCGCCGACCTTAGGAGCGTCCAAAGCATGCTAGGACATGCCAACATCGCAACTACCCAAGTGTACACGCATGTCACCGACGAACACTTACGCGACGTGCACGAACGGTTCCATAGCGATACGTAAGACCGGCTGCCTACTGGTCAGCAGCACAAGCGACAGAATCGGTGTCGCCACTGTAGTCAGCCGATGAATTCGTAATAAAGAAGTCCTTACATAAGCTCTTGCCAACGTGGAGCGCCGCTTCGGGGTACGTCGTCGGCATGCCTTCACTCAGTGCCACACGGGCACGAATGCGGCGGAACAGATCGCTTGCCCGGCCAGTAGAATCAACGATAGGCTGCACGTTATCAAAGTTTAAGACATTACCAGAACCGCCCAGTATTTGCACCCTGTACGTAGACTTGTTGTAAAGGCTTGTCAGTTGAAGATACGCTTTGCGTGTTCCGCTACCCAGGGATGGAACGGCAACATCGGTCGAGCATGCGTAGCCTCCGTTAAACGAAAATGCCGAATCACAGCGCGAAACGGCCGGATAGTTACGCGATGCGGGGCTTTGGCGGCCATCTGAGGCGAAGTCTAAGTTAGCCGCACCGAATATCGCAGGGTAAAGGAACAAGGTTTTGGCATTATTCGTATTAGGAGTATCAAAGCTATCAAGCGTCAGGTTACCATCCGGGAACTGAATCAGTTGGCTTCTCATGATTGAAGGGCTGCGAACACTCCAGTCAGCTTCTGCCGGAAGCTGAGGCTGCGTTGGAAACTGAGGCACCTGCGATATAGGGTTACCAGCTGAGTCAACATCAGGAATATTATCTTGGGTGAACCACGATACCCGCAGAGCAGCTATTAAGTTAGGGTCATCTACTGTTTCAAGTGGAATAACGATCGATTGCCCCTTATCAAGCGTGCCTTCGTACGAATCGGTAATTACCTGCACTTTGACGCACGTATAGGCTTGGTTCATGTCGGTGCGCCCTACTTGTGACTCTCCGCCCGTAAACGTTGTTACGCCCACCGAAGGATCCGCCAATACCTCGCAGTTTTGGCCGTTATTGGTAAGTGCCGCTCGAAGGTTACTGCACTGCGGCGAAGGGTCTTTATCGCACGCCTTCAGGGCGACCAGCGCCCGCTTGGCATCTTCAACGCCGGCCAGTGCAGAATCATAGGCACTCTGCGAAAGGTCATTATTACTTGCCTGCTGCTGGTTCCGCAGCATAATCTGTACAAAACTTGCCGTCACGATAGTCACTAAAAGTGCCGTGAACATAACGATAAAGATTGAAACCGCTCCGCGCTGAGACTTCATGCTACCCATTATTCCACATTCCCTGCTCGTGCCGTGAAGCTAAACCTATTTACCGAACAATACTGGTCTTCAAGCCTGTTTTCGGGGGCTTTACAGCCGTCAACGTTGCTATCAAGAATACTTTGTTCGCTGGTTCCAATAACAATTGACACCTGGTAAATACGCTGCGAGCCCGAGCCGTCGCCGTAAACCGCTTCGCCGTATGCTCCGCCAGCGTCTCTGTTAATAGTAAAGTCATGGACGGCCAAATCTGCATCTCCAGACATCAGCAAGTCACTAGCACTGACCGGAATATCCGGGTACACGCCCAATACGGCCGTGCAATAGTCCGTACCCTCGGAGGGGAATTTTACTAGACGAATCGGTCTATTTGGTGGTGGACCAAGATTGGTTTGGTACTGGTTAAAAGCGCTCGTGTCGGTCAGGTACTTGCCATAATTCCAAGCGTAGACGGTCAGGTCGGTACACAAACGACCACCTGTCACTACACCGTTGTTTTGTGCGTATTTAACCGATATCGGCTTTGATGAATCGAGTGATCGTTTAATATCTGCACTTACCAACTGTCCCGCTTCGTTCACCGCGCGTGTCGTCAGGCCCTTGTTATAAATAATGCTAATCTGCAACGTCAAAAGCGCGATACCAAGTAGCAGTACCGATATAAATGCCATGGCGATTGTCAGCTCAACGAGCGTAAAGCCGGCATCTGAACGTTTACGAACCTGGGTCATATAACCTCACGACTGTTTCAAGTTTTAACGGATGATCCAGTCCGGCACCCTGCCAACAGGCATTCACAGTAAACGTATATAAGTCTGGGAGCGTACCACCTTCGCTAAATGCGCGTTCGATCCAAATACCGTAGGACTTTGGTGAGCCGGTGTCGTATAACACCTGGGCATATGGCGGCGATGTACTTAAGTTAATGTCCTCAAGCCAGTTTGCCGTGTAGGGCTGGCCCGTGCGAGCATCAAGAATAAAAGTACCTGAAACATCGCCAAGAGACCGTGGACATATGGCATCGTTATTATATTCGCCCGTATTACCGTGCTGGGCAATCTGCCCCCAGATTGTTCCGTGCCCTGCGGTCGCCGCCTGTTGAGCGGCCCGAAGCGCTTCGGCCTGAGCGTCGATTTGTTGGCGCACGTGCGTGATTTCGAGCGCTCTTTGGGCAGCATTCGTACCTTGGTTCATGATTGTCATAGTCGCAATCGATACCAGGCTAAATACCGTAATAGCTAGTAGCACCTCAATAATGGTATCGCCGCGACTACTACGCACCGTTACCCCCCGGACATACCGTCGTGCCGTCGGTAATCATTCTGACGGAGCTTTGCGCTGACGCATAGGCGTCGATTACTACCCCAAGCCGACCGCTCGCAAACGGCACACCCGGGTCAAGACACAAATTAACGTCCGTATTCTCGTTCGAGGCATCAATAATATCGCTTAGTCCTAGGGTCTGCCCTGTCGTGTCCTTTGTATAGGTGTGAACGATACCGGTCTTAGGAGATCTGATAATAACGATAGCGTAGTCTTTCGGTGTTGAATCGTTCGTCCCAACTACGGCAGCCTGCCATGGGATGTCGAGTTCGTTGTCTGAAAGCCCAAGTTCGAAGTCGACACGCTGGGGATTATATAAGCGTATCGATTCGATATCAGTATTGGTTGTGTCGGTTCCATTGAGGTAGCCGACGATACTTTTTACACTTACCTTTGTGCCGTCCTGAATTTGGACGTACCGCCCCATAACCACACAAGGACTTTGACCCCGTGGCGTATTGGTAGCTGATGTGTCGTCAATAACAAGGTTTGCCCCCTGCAACGTGCACGATAAGTCCTGTAGACGCCCATTTTCGACGTTGTACACCAGGTTATATTGTTGCTGCAAAAAAGACTGGAGCGTCCTCGTGCTGTCCTTGTACCGCTGGGTGTTAATCATGGCCGTCCACCCACTAAGAAGAGCCGCCGCAAGCAGGCCTGTTATGGCAACGAAAAGCACTACTTCGATAATAGTGAACCCCTGCTCTTTTGGTTGATGCCGCACGCCCATTTGGGGTAATTATAGCATAAGCAGCGTCTGACTTAACCAGGTAGACGCGTTCATGTAACCCGTCATTATCACCTCGCCACCGACCAGTGTTATAAAGAACCCGGCAATAAGCAGCGGCCCGAATGGTATTTGGGTCTGCCGGCCGAGTTTTCGAGTCAAAAGGCCCGGCAGGACGATGAGCGTCCCAATAAAGTTCGCCAGGAATAGCGCCAGAAGCGCTAATTTCCAATCCATCAGTAGAAGTCCTAACGCAACACCAAGCTTTACGTCACCAAACCCAACCCACTGCCCTTTCGAGACCAACCACAGCCCAAAATAAAGTCCACCAAGAATAAATACGCTTCCTAGCAGTGACACTAGCGGCGCAAGCATGTCTCCGGCTGAAATGTTAAAAAGATTTATCTGTATAAAGGCAATAAGCGCACTTAGCCCAATAAGCGGAAACATAATTACGTCTGGCAGCAAATACCACCTTAGGTCATAGGCAAACAGTATTACAAGCAGCACCAGCGTAACTAGCCAACCTGCAAAAAGCCACAACAAATCAAAACCGAAGTGCTGCAGCCAGTAGTGGTAAAACAGCATGAATGTTGCTGCGGTGCCGATTTCCATGAGTGGCTCAAACTTGCCTATCCGCTGTTTGCAGTACCGGCAGCGCCCTTTTGTACTCAACCAACTGACAAGCGGCAGTAGGTCATACCAGCGAAGTACATGGTGGCAATGTAGGCAGCGCGAACGGTCTTCGGCCACTTTTGACTTCGTTAGCGGCAGCAAGCGCTTATATTCAGCTTTGTCGTAGTGTTCACCGTCTTTTTTGTCGCGCACAAGTTGCCGGCCACGAAGTCGCCATACAGTAGCACCCGCAAACGATCCCATGGCGAGGCCAAGAATACCAACAACGACATACCCCAAGTTAAGCGTTACATCCATGTGGGATTTATTATACAGAATAAAAACGGCCCAGATGGGCCGTTTTTATGCTTTGTGCCAATTGCTAGGCGTTATTACAGAACGATTCGTATTTGTTCTGTGAGATTTCAAGTACGGTCAGGACAGCAGCTTGACGCCTTGATCCGGCGACTGCCTCATTATTGTCATCACACTTAGCACTCGTCCGAATAATAACCGTGTCGAGAGCAGAGTTATCAGAAGTCGTTATTGTGCCAGCGCCCGTTGCGATACCCGTTGCATCATCAGGAAGCGTCAGCTGAGCCAATTTGTCGATGTATGGGCTAATGTCGCCATACGTGTCTGGCAATGTTCCGTTATGGTTAGTGCGGTACGTATTGATCGCTGCGGCAATAGCCGAAGCATCGTTCTTGCGTGACGTATTGGCCTGGCCCCTTGAAAGTGCCGGAAACGCGATGAAGATCATTAGGAAAATCAGCGCAGCAATTGCGAGCACCAGAACGACCTCGATAATCGTGAATCCTTTTTTGTTGGTTTGAGCGTTCATATCGTTGTTTTCCCACCTTTCTATGAACTTGTTTCAGGGGTCATGACAGACCGCTTAGGCTTATCATACCGGCTACGCTTTAAAATGTCTACTTTTTCACATGCTAGATGTTTAAGTTGTTCACCAGGCCGTAAATCGGCAATAGGATGGCTGCGACGAGCGTTCCGGCGACGGCAGCCAGCACTACCATAAGAATCGGCTCGATAGCCGTCGAAATCGACTTTATTTCTTCGTCCAGCTCGTCCTCGTACACCTGGGCGGCCTTGCCCATCATTTCGTCAATTTTACCGGACTGCTCACCGATTGAGATCATTTGAGGCACGAAGATCATGATGTATTCTTCGTTCTTAAGCGATTCGGATAGCGCTTTACCACCCTTTACCTTTTCGGCGGCGCGTGTAATTGACTCAGCGATAACGGTGTTGTTGACCGCCTGGGCGGTGATTTTTAACATGTCGAGCATAGGCACGCCGGTGTTAAGCAGTGTTTGGCCGGTTCTGGCGAACCGGGCCATGTAGAGCTTTCTGAACATAGCCCCAAAAATAGGAAAGTTCAGTTTAAGCAAGTCTTTGTTACGAATACCGCTTTCGGTCTGCAAATATTGGCGGCCAAAGTACACTAACACGCCGATTCCAATAACAATGAAAACACCGAAGTGGACGATTATATCCGCCAAACCGACCATCACCTGAGTAATAAGCGGCAGCTGCTGGTTGAGGTCTTTGTACAGGTTCTTTACCTGTGGCACGATAACGACCAGCATGAACACAACGACAGCCATAATGACAAACAGCACGATGGCCGGGTATGTCATAGCGCCGCGGATCTTACTCATCATAGCGGCGTCCTTTTCTTGTTGGGCCGCAATACGGCGCAGAGCATCGTCGAGCGTTCCCGACGCTTCACCGGCCGTTACAAGCGCCAGGAACACATTGTCGAACACCTTCGGGTGCTTACCGAAAGATTCTGAAAGCGACTTGCCGCCTTCGACGCTGGCAATAATTTCGTCAATAACCGCTCCGAGCTGCTTATTCTCGGTCTGCTCGTGCACCGTCCGCAAGCTCTGCGTCAGCGGCAAACCGGCCGCAATAAGCGTTGAAAGCTGACGAGTAAAGACCACTTTGTCCTTAGTGCGAATACGACCACCCAACTTGGCAAGAATATTCCCTTCGCCCGTGTCTTCCTTAATGGTGTGTGGTGTGAAGCCCTGCGAAAGCAAAAGCTTGGCCGCGGCGTGTTCGCTGTCGGCCTGAACCGTCGCCTTGACTACCTTGCCGGTCGACTGGTCTTTCGCTTCGTAGTTAAATCGTTTCATTCAGGGTTTCTTTCTTATCCTCGCATCAGCCGTTCGAATTCTGAGAGGTCGACTGCGTAGTTACGGGCTTCGTCGAACGTCACCGTACCGGCCTGCACCAGACTGACGAGCGTGCGGTCCATGGTTTGCATACCTTGGTCGGCGCTGGTCTGAATGACGGCATCGAGCTGGTGGCTCTTGCCTTCCCGGATGATGTTTCGGACCGCCGGGTTCGCGATTAGCACTTCGGCCGCAACCACACGTCCACCGCCAATGGCAGGGACTAAGCGCTGCGAACAGATTGCCATAAGAATGTTTGAAAGCTGCGCACGGATTTGCGGTTGCTGGTGCGGTGGGAACACGTCGATCATACGGTCGATACTTTGAGCGGCCGAGTTGGTGTGCAGCGTCGCGAACACCAAGTGCCCGGTTTCGGCGATGGTAATTGCCGCTGAAATGGTTTCAAGGTCACGCATCTCACCGATCAGTACGACATCTGGGTCCTGACGAAGACTGCTACGAAGAGCCGCCGAGAAGCTGTAAGTGTCGTAGTGGACTTCACGCTGTACCACCACCGACTTTTTACTTTTATGCGTGAATTCAATCGGGTCTTCAATGGTAATGATGTGGTGCGAACGCTCGGTGTTAATCTTGTCGACCAACGCGGCCAGCGTGGTACTTTTACCGCTACCGGTCGGGCCGGTCACCAGCACCAAGCCGCGTGGGTAGTCGGCAAAGGTCTGTACTACCTGCGGCATACCAAGTTCCATGACATTCTTAATTTCGTTCGGAATTAAACGAAGTGCCGCGGCTAAATTGCCACGTTCGTGAAAGGCGTTGACACGGAACCGACCGAGGTTACCAAAGGCGAATGAAAAGTCGAATTCCTTGTCTTTGTTTAGAATCTGCTGCTGGTCTTCGTCCAGAATGGCATACACCAGCTGTTCAACTTCGGCTTCACCGAGTGGGTTGTACCCCGCTATGGGCGCCAGGCTTCCGTCGACGCGGAGCATGGGTGGCAACCCAACTTGAAGGTGCAAGTCACTGGCACGTTTTTTAACTACTTCTTCGAGCAGTAGTTCAATTCTGAGTTCTTGGTTCATATGTTTAATCCCACCTTTTATGCTGTGTCCGCGGCAACCCGGTTAACTTCTTCAAGCGTCGTCAGTCCACCAAGTGCTTTCAGATAGCCGTCTTGCCGCATGGTAATCATACCTTGGGCAACGGCGACACGCTGAATCTCGGCACTGGTGGCCTGTTTGACGATCAAGTTTTGAATGTCCTCGGTCACGTCCATCACCTCGTACAACCCGGCTCGGCCGGCGTAACCCCTTGGGGTTTGAGGTGTGTCTTTTCCCTTGACTAAAGTATAAGCGCTTTGACCCGCCAGCGGCAAGTCCTTATAGCCAAGGTCCTCGGAAACCTGCGCGACGGTATCTTTTGTCTTTGGCAGCAGATGCCCAACCGTGGTTAAAATGTTCTGGGTTTCAATCGGACTGGAGTTGTATGCGTCACGCTTTGGAGCTACGCGTCGGACCAATCGTTGACCGATGATGGTGTTTACCGTACTAGCGATCAGGAACGGTTCGATACCCATGTCTAGAAGGCGTGGTAACACTCCTGCGGCCGAGTTGGTGTGGAGCGTACTGAACACCAGGTGTCCGGTCAGCGCCGCCTGGACTGCCAGTTCAGCCGTTTCTTTGTCACGAATCTCCCCTACCATCACGATGTCAGGGTCTTGACGCAGAATGCTCCGAAGGCCGCTGGCGAATGTCAGCCCAACCTCAGCGTTAACTTGGATTTGATTGACGCCTTGCATCTTGTACTCAACCGGGTCTTCGAGCGTGACGATATTGACCGAATCATCTTTGATCTCCCTAATCAGCGCATACAGACTTGTCGACTTGCCGCTACCGGTTGGACCACTCGTAAGAATCATGCCGTTCGGCCGCTTGATTCCCTTTCGGATGGCACGAAGTGCTCGTCCGGCGTAACCCATTTCTTCAAGATCGAAGCTGTTGCCGGACTTGTCGAGCAGACGAATGACCACCTGCTCTCCCCATACCACCGGTGAAATCGCGATACGAAGGTCGACTTCTTTATCGGCGACGGCGATAGTAAACTGGCCGTCCTGAGGCGTACGGTGTTCGTCGATTTTCAGGTTGGATAAGATTTTTATTCGGCTAATCAGGGCCGGTTCAATGCTTTTAGGCAGCTGCATGATCTCACGCAGCACGCCGTCAACCCGGCAGCGAATCTTTAAAGCACCTTCAAGTGGTTCAATGTGAATATCAGATGCTTTGGTCTTAACTGCATATTCCAGGATTGTCGACAATGCACGACTAATCGGGCTGTCTTGCACGATTGTCTTGATGTTAGTTGCCCGCTCCTGGCTGGCATCTTCTTCGGACTGCGCAGCGGCAGCGTCAACGCCTGAAAGGTCGGTCTTATATTGATCTAGAATGTGCCGAACGCTCTCTTCAGATGCCATGAATACCTTCAATGGCCGCTGAATGCGATTTGCCAAATAGTCGACCGCTTGCACGTTATTAGCATCAATCATTGCGACGGCGAGGCGGTTCTGCACTTCAGCAAGGGGGACGGCCATAAACCGCTCAGCGATGTCTTCGGGCAGCAGGTTCAGTATTTTTTCGTCAATCATGCTGTTACGCAAATTGACGTATGGCACCCCTGAAACATGCGCGGTCGCATGGGTCAACAGTTCGTCATCGACGGTTCCCTTTTCGGTCAAAAGCGCCAGTACCGGCTTGTTGCTACTTGCCGATTCGGTCTTAACAGCCTCTATTTGGTCGTGTGCAACCAACCCTTCTTCCTGAAGCAAGGTCAGAAGCTTTTCCTGTATTTCCGGAGTCATGAGGGCCATATTCTGGTACCTCCGTTACTACTGACCCGTCGGCTGTGTATCACCGATAGTTACGTCGACCGTTGGGTTGATCGCGTCTTTATTGAATACCCGTGGGTCAGGTTCGGCCACTGACGACGTATATTTTTCGATGGTCTTAACCTTGACTGTGTCGTTCGAAACCTTAAGACCTGGAATAGCGCTAACAATACCGAACGCTACCCCGACACTAATACTGGCGATAAGAATGATCATGGCGATGTCTGTCGATTTCATAACTAGCACCCCTTTCCTGGTCGGCAAGTCTTATCTTTCAGCTTAACGCTCGACGCTGGCTGGAAGTAAGCTTCACCTTCAGCGCTCATGGTAATCTTGCCACCACTGCCCTGCTGCTCAATTGATACCGAGGTCAGGTTGATGACGCGAATAGAACGTTCAAGGTTTTTCAATATATCCTGCATTTTCGATTCATTACCGCTAGCTGTGCTAACCGTAAAGCGGAACGTGATAGCGTTATTGTCGCTTGATACAGCACTTGCATCCTCACCATTACTCTCTACGCCAGATATCGGGTCGACCACAAGTGTGTCGATAGACACTCCGTCAACACTCAGGAGCTTCTGTTGCAGTGACGCCCCAAGTGCTGAAGAGTTGGCTGTAGATGGCAAGGCGTCTAGGATGACTGAAATCGGAGCAGAACCGTCGATACGTGGTGTATCAAGAAGAGCCTGGTTCGTGTTCAAAATACGGATTTCTTTTTTTAAGTCTTCCGCTACTTTATTGTTTTCCCGTAGTGTCGATGCCGTCGTATTTTTCTCGTCGATAACCTGCTGCCTAAACGTTATGCGTTCGAACAGTGAAACTGATACCACCGCCGCAATTCCAACAATCGCAGCAGCAATCGCAACCCATACAAACATCGTTTTGCTTGCGTTTTCAATCTGTTGACGCTTACGGAGCGCAGGTGCGTTTTCGGCCATTAGTTGCCTCCTTCTGAATTGAATAGGCTGGTTGGGACACCCTGGGCTGAATCGGTGGCAGTTTGCTTGTTTGGCCCAACAATTCGGCCGTCTTCGCTATCTGGTTTGAACATTTCCTCTGGGTACGTGAAGCTAATTGAGAACCGTAACACCTGACGACCTTGGTTATCTTCGCTGTAGCGACGCTCACCATCTGTTATCGCGGTCGCTATTTTGAGCGGTTTTTGCGCCTTGCCGTCGACGTTGTATTGGAAAGTAGTCTGACCGATCGTCTTTTTAAAGACTTCAAGTGCTTCGTATCCATTGGTAGCTTCGGCTTCGATGTCGATTATGCTGTCTTCAGCCTTGAATGCCAGGCGCTTGATTGTAACGGCATTCTTACCTTCAGGTACAGTGACGCTAATAATATCGAACAGACGCGACGTGATGTTCTTGTCGCTCTGGCTGCGCGACAGTTGTTCAAGCTGGTTCTGAATAGTAAGGGTCTTTGACAGGTCTTTAACTTTAGATAGTTTTTTGCTTTCGCTGTCGATACTGCCAGTTGCCAGCGTATCTGCTACTGTTTGAACGCCGAAAGCGTAAAGCGCCATAAGTACCACTACCGCACCGGCAACAATAGACGTTAGAATCGCGGCCGATATAACCATACGGCGCTGTCGGCGGGCCTTCAAAAGTTCGAGTTTTACATCTGGAATCAGGTTAATTTCAATCATGACCGGTTACTCCGTTGCGCCAGCCCTACGACGGTGGCAAATTCATGCATGATTGGAAGCAGTTGCTGCTGATCGTTCTGTGAAACACGAACTTTCTGCCACGGGTTGGCGGCTTCGGTCTTTACGCCGGTCTTAGCAGCAACATACTCACCAAAACGCGGCGTGCTAGACGCATAACCAGCCAACAAAATACCGCCTACCGGAGTGTTCGGGTAACGAGTCTGGAAGAACTTAATAGACTTCGTGAGCTCGCTAGTAAAGTTATCCAGCGTACTCTCGAGCGCTCGCAACACCTGGCCATCCAAGCGGTCAGGTGCTAGACCAAACTTCAATACGAACTGTCGGGCTTGGTCTTCCTGGACGTTCAGGTTAGTAACAATGGCTTTTAACAGTGAACTAAGGCCAACCGGAATGGTGCGGACCAGCCGTGGTGCGTCGGCATAGGTAATGGCGATGTCGGTCGACTGCTCGCCCATATCGACAATTAAGCGGGCGTCAGTTAAACCGGACGGCAGCAAAGAGCGGATCATTGCAATCGGGTCAGGCTCGGCCGCAATAACGTTCAATCCCAGGCTTTCAATAAATTCCAGCCGTTCTTCGGCGTATGAAATTGCCGTGCTCGTTAGAAGCACTTCTTGCTGCTTGGGGTCGTGCAGGCTTTGCCCAAGTGGCACCCAGTCGACCTTGGCTTCGTCGACCGCCATAGGAATGTACTGGTCAATTTGGTACTTAATCGTACTGCGTAGTTCTGCTTCACTCATGGTCGGTACGTCAATTACCGTCGTGAACGTCTTTTGCGACGGTAAGCCAATAGCAACGTCGCGCGTTTTTATACCGCTCTGCCCTATAGCCGTCATAATAATTTCGCCTAATTTTCGCTTTGCTTCCGGAGAGTCGCTAGCAGTCGTTTTGGCGTCGACTGGTGCGTAGCCGTAATGTGACAGATTCCACCCCTGGCCGCCTCCGCTTAACTGCACAACGCGAACGGCATTGGTACCGATATCCAGCCCGAAGAAGTCGCCCACACTTTTTACTAATGCCATATTACGCCTCATTATACATAAGCGGTATACCCCCGACAAGCGTTTTTGACAGTAGTTATAACTAGAAGCGTGGTGGCTGTTCGGTAATCAGTTCGGTCCGAGCAACCGGACGGTCCGTGTTTACGCCCGCGTACGCCGACAAGAAGTTGCTGGCACGAAGGTCAAAATTCTCTGCCCAAGCGTCGCCTGGTGCGTCTTTCGTACGATACGCATATAGCTGATCGGCGACTACGTACCCGTTGAATTTCAGCTCATTCTGACACATACCAGAATTGAGCAGGCCCGAGGTGCTGAATGCCTGGAAACCAGCGACTCCCGGAGTCGGTACGCCTGGCGACGTTCCACAGGTACTTAGCCTGCCGTATGTTCCAGTAGTATTTAAGGCCACTAGCCACGGGTCAATTTGGGTAACAGTTGGGGCGACAATTATATTGTCGGCAACAATCTTTACTTCTGGAATACCCTTGATCGAATTATATCCGTTGTTATCTGCCCCATCATTGTCATACGTAAGATTGCCGGTAATATATAACGTGCCGTTATAGCGCAGTACCCGCTTGTCACCTTCGCCGAACGTCGTTGCACCAAGGATGTTCCCAATCGCAGTGCCCATACCGGGATTGTACGATGGCGGCAATACACCGCCGTAGCGGCCGTACACACCATTGTTCGCAAATGTCAGCGCCGACCAAAACAGTTGCGAGTTCGGTCCGCCACCAAGGAGCCCGCTACCCGATGCCATATTAGTATTCGTTCCATTCGAGAACACGCCATATTCACCCCAGCTACCGTAGCTTTGCGCGGTCGGTGCCTGGTAACTAAGACTAGTGTCGACTAAGTTCCCTACTTTTAGGTCGTGTCCGGTCACGCGAAGTTTCGGTGTTATGCCGGACGTCGCACAGCTAAGATCACTGTAACTCCAATCCGTATCGTCGGTCGTTAAGTGTGTAGGATTTTGAATTCTTGCAAAGAAACAAAGACGTGTGCCGGGACTATCTGGTCCGCCACCGGTATAAGGGTTTATGCTGTGGCTAGGTTGTGCTGCGTATGTTCGGTCTGCAATCTTCGTGCAACCGATTCCACCCGCAGGTAATACGTTCCCGCCACAGGGGTTGACGCCATTGCCGACATAATCATTTCGTAAGTTTCTCGTCGCTGGCTCGCCGTTATAACGAACAGCGAAGATTTGCCAAGGATGCGCCTCAGGTACCGGTCCAGAGCCTGTCTTGTTAATGACCGCGTTGACGGTAAGATTGGGGTAGTAGGAGTAGGTACTTGGTGAAACGCTCAGTGCCGGCCGAAGGCTGTAGTTGCAATTTCCATTCGCATAAATACTATCTTCTGGAATGCCGACGCTCAATGTATTGTAATGCGGACTGAAGGCATTATACGAACCACCGACGCCATCAACGTTCGTGCCGGCGTTGTACACTACGAGTTCATAACTATCCCCTCGGACGATTGCCGATGTCTTTATCGTCAGCCTGTTGTTATCTCTGTTGCTTCCACTTAATTTCCAACGCTTGTGGTCTGCATCCCAACGTTGAATATTCCTAAAGTCACTTTCGTCGTATTCATTCCTATCAAGCTTACTCCCGTTTCGTTCCACCCACATGTAGGTATCGCCAAAAACTGTATCGGCGTCATAGAGCTTGACTTGACGCACACCGGCAGGTCCGACATCCCTGTAACAAGGGTATCCGAATGGGACAGAAGCTCTGACGTGTTTGTTGGGGGCTTGATTTGGGTCATCATCGTAGGCGCTCCGAAGGCCGAATTCCTGGGCACTATCGTTTTTGGTCAATGCCAGTTTTCCATTTGCAACGTTGTCACCCTTAAGGACCATGCGGTAATTTAAGTCATTGCCCGAACCTGCCGGTAACCTTGGCGAGGTATTAAAAAATACCGTTATTTCCGCCATCCTTTTTTGCGATCCAGGGTCATCTATTAGGGTACCGTTTGGAAAATTAAATGTATTGCCGTAGAACTGCCCGGTGTCGCATACTTTATCAATCGGAATGGTATGATTCACCACATTGTTCGCTACCCTAATACGGATGGTTATATTGCCAGATACTTGCGATTCATTAACATGGCACACCCTACCTTTGATTCCGTCGGTTATTTTTAGTTGCTTACCATTCGCCGACGTATCCCAGTTAGGGTAGTAAGCGGCCATCTTGTTTTGCAACACCTGCGCTACGCTAAGATTCTTCAAGTGCAAGTCCAACGCACCAGTTTTATCACCAGCCGTCATATCTGAAGGATTAGGAAGCTCATCGGAAATTCCGGCGAAAACTATCTGCGTTCCCAGCAAAACGCTTAGCGATACCATCGCTAAGAAGACTATCACCCCTCCTCTGCCCAGCTTATTAAACCGCCTCATTGTAGAATTATTGTAGCATGAGCATTTTGATAATTAGAGAGTATTGGCGGCATCTGTGTCCGTGAAATTGAACAGGGCGCGTACCGGTACGGGATCTCTCCCGACCGGTACGCGCCCTTGGCGTACTTCGAACAGCGCGTTCCGTGTGTCACCGCCCGGTTAGAAGCGGCGAAGCACCACCCTGGTCCCGAACCGCACCTTGATCACCGTGCCCTTGCGGATCTTCTTGTAAGTCACCGCCTTGTAGCTCACGGTGTAGGACTTCCGGATGGTCTTGCCCCGCTTGGGGTTGATGATCACCCGGTAGTGAGTGGCCTTGGTCGCCTGACGGCTTCCCAGGACCACCTTGACCCGGTTGTACACGCGGCCCTTGTGCAGCAGCACGATCTTCGCCGTCGGCTTGACCGTGATTGGAGTCCCCGACGTTCCACACTTCGGAACGTCGACCAAGAGGGTCGCTCCCAGACGTCGTGCAGTGTTGGCCGGGTCACCTGCCGGTCCCTGATCCGCCAGCCAGAACTTCACCTTGTAGGTGTAGCCCGGGTTCAGGCCAGGCTTCTGGACGTCGAAGGTGATCAGCGGAATGCCGATAGTTGCCCCGTCGTAGATTCGCTTGACCGGCTTGGTGTCGATCGCTGTGAGACCACCGCCGTCAGCGGTTGCCTCCGGGTACACCTCACCGATGTAGCGGCCATCGCTGCCCGCCACGTTGGTGATGTAGGCCGTGGCTTCGCGCACCCACAGACCTTGCGAACCCATCTTGCAGGCGCCGACACTGACCCAGTAGGTGTTGGGCCCAGGAGTAGCCGTGACCGCCGTGTTGAACGACAGCGTCCAGGCCGGTCCGTTGACGTACCCGCCCGCAGTCGAATCGTAGTGCGTCGACTGCACGAACACCTGGCTCGCACCGTTCGTCGAGTTGGGCCGGTCCCAGTTGTAGGGGTTCCAGCTTCCGTCCTCGTAGGCGATGTGGTTGCCGTTGGCGTCGTTGACGTTCGGGACCAGGAACTCGTCCAGGTCAGACCCCGAGGGGTCGTAGCACGTCGGCGGCGGAGCGATAGCCGGGTCTCCCGACACCAGCGTCACCGTGCAGGACGGCGCAGCCGGAATAATCGGGTCACCCGGAGCGGCCGAAGCCGGGGCGACGCCAACAATCGGCGCCGTCATGGTCAGCACAACAGCCATGGGGGCGATGAGCACCCACAGCTTCTTGAATCGAGACATCGCTGCCTCCTCTCTTTCCCCGCCGAAGCGGGCTCTGTGGGTGATGATTGCACAAGCGCTGAATTGTCGAAGTACGAGGCTTTGACGGGCCTCAAGTGTCATCATTTCTAGGTGGGGACACGAGCTCTCGTCAATTCAGCCTTGAACAACCACCACAAAGGTAATTGTCAAGTATATTTTAGTATCTTTTCTGTGGTATGTACAGCATAAGCGTCTTAAATTCCAGCGCTTTTTTAACCACGACTGCCTCTGTTACAATAGAACGTAGTTATGTCACTTTCAATTGG
>ERZ761607.1112-NODE-1112-length-36001-cov-4.915763_pt1 | contig 36001 bp, 28 predicted proteins | sample MGYA00511164_ERZ761607 | MGnify/ENA primary metagenome ERZ761607 (study PRJEB28899, sample SAMN02445080) | bioreactor sludge metagenome | biome: EBPR sludge | place: Australia: Brisbane, Thorneside Wastewater Treatment Plant | collected 2011-06-22 ... | reverse complement strand
GTGCTGGGCCGTGCCAAGCAGGGCAAGACCGAGCGCTACCGCACCTTCTTCCACCACTTCGGCGCGCACCCGGACGAGAAGCTGGTGCATGCGGAAGGCACGCCCGGCATGGTGATGGCGGTGTTCACCCTGCCCAGCTATCCGCTGGTGTTCAAGGTGATCCGCGACCGCTTCGCCTGGCCCAAGGCGATGAGCCGGCAGGACGTGGAGGACCAGTATTCGCTGGTGTTCCAGTCCGACCGCGTGGGCCGCCTGCTGGACACGCAGCCCTACCGCTTCCTGCGCTTCCCGCGCGCGCGCTTCGCGCCGGAACTGCTGGAGGAGCTCCGCACCGGCTGCGCGCAGTCCCTCAGCGAGGACGGCGAGGACGTGATCCTGCACCTGTGCTACGTGCAGCGGCGGCTGCGCCCGCTCAACCTGTACCTGCGCGAGCAGAAGGCCGAGGCCGCGCGCGCGGCGGCCGTCGACTACGGCCAGGCGATCCGCGACATGGCGTGCAACAACATCTTCCCCGGCGACATGCTGCTGAAGAACTTCGGCGTGTCGCGGCACGGGCGGGTGGTGTTCTACGACTACGACGAACTGCGGCTGGTCACCGCCTGCCGCTTCCGCGACTGGCCGCAGGCGGACAGCTACGAGGAGCAGATGGCGGACGGGCCGTGGTTCCACGTCGAGCCGGGCGACGTGTTCCCGGAACGCTTCCCGCATTTCCTGGGCCTGCCCGACGGGCTGGCGAAGGCGCTGAAGGCCGCGCACGGCGAACTGTTCCGGCCGGCGTGGTGGCGCGACCTTCAGTCGCGCCTGGCCGCGGGCGATTACCCGGATACTCCGCCCTATCCCGATGCGCTGAAGCTGGCATGAGCCGGGCCACGCCGCCGTCATGCCCCGCGCGCTACGCTAGCGCCCACACGAGCCGATTCCCTCCGCCATGAGTACCTACCGACTCTCCTCCATCTTCCGCCCGCGCGCCGTGGCGGTGGTGGGCAGCCAGTCGCGGCCGCGCTCGGTGGGCCGCGCCGTGGTCGAGAACCTGCTGGGCGCCGGCTTCGACGGCCCGGTGGGGCTGGTGAACCGCCGGCCGGCGCCGATGGACGGCGTGACCGCCGTGCAGCACCTGCGCGACCTGCCGTGGACACCGGACCTGGTGGTCATCGCCACGCCTCCGGAAACGGTGCCGCAATTGGCCGCCGAGGCCGCGGAGAAAGGCGCCGGCGCGGTGGTGGTGCTGACCGCCGCGATGGGCAGCGGCCCCGGCTCGCCGGCCGCGCAACTGGAGGCGCTGACCCGCGAGAAGGGCCTGCGCGTGCTGGGGCCGAACTGCCTGGGCGTGATCGCGCCGCACGCGCGGCTCAACGCCAGCCTGGCCGGGCGCTTCCCCAAGGCCGGCGACCTGGCGCTGATCTCCCAGTCCGGCGCCATCTCCGGCGGGCTGGTGGAATGGAGCATGGGCCAGCCGGTGGGCTTTTCCGCGGTGGTGTCGCTGGGCGATGCGCTGGACGTGGACTTCGCCGACCTGCTGGACTACTTCGCCACCGACTACCGCACGCGCGCCATCCTGCTGTACGTGGAAGCCATCCGCGACGCGCGCAAGTTCATGTCGGCCGCGCGCGCCGCCGCACGCACCAAGCCGGTGGTGGTGGTGAAGTCCGGCCACCGCATGCGCCCGCACGAGACGCCGCCGGGCAGCACGCACGTGCAGAACCTGGCGCGGCCCAACGCGGTGTACGGCGCCGCCTTCCGCCGCGCCGGCCTGCTGCGCGTGCGCTCGCTGGACGAACTGTTCGCCGCCGCGCGCACGCTGGGCCAGGTGCGGCCGTTCCCCGGCCGGCGGCTGGCCATCCTCACCAACGGCGGCGGCGTGGGCGCGCTGTCGGTGGACCACCTGTACGAACAGGGCGGCACGCTGGCCACCCTGTCGGACGAGACCCGCGCCCGGCTGGACCGGCTGCTGCCGGTGGGCTGGTCGCGCACCAACCCGGTGGATCTGCTCACCGACATCGACGCCGCGCGCTACGCCGACACCATCGAAGCGCTGCTGGAGGACCCCGGCAACGACGCGCTGCTGGCGGTCAACGTGCCCACCGTGCTGTCGTCCTCGGCCGAAGCCGCCGAGGCCATGGCCACCGTGCTGGCGAAGCGCGCCACGCGCTCGCCGCGCAAGCCGGTCTTCACCGTGTGGCTGGGCAACGACCCGGAGGCCAAGGCCATCCTCGACGCGGCGCAGATCCCGCGCTATCGCAGCGAATCCGACGCGGTGGCCGGCTTCATGTACCTGGTGCGCCACCGCGAAGTGCAGGCGGCGCTGATGGAAACCCCGCCCAGCCTGCCGGCCGACTTCAGCCCCGATGCCGCGACCGCGCGCGCACTGGTCGACGCCGCGCTCGACGCCGGGCAGAGCTGGCTGGACCCGCTGGCGACCACGCGGCTGCTGGCCGCCTACGGCATCCCCACCGCGCCGCTGTGGCGCGCCGCCGACGCCGAGGAAGCCGTGCGCCTGGCCGCGCCGCTGCTGGCACAGGGCACGACGGTGGCCGTGAAGATCCTCTCGCCCGACATCCCGCACAAATCCGACGTGGACGGCGTGCGCCTGAACCTGCCCAGCGAAGTAGCCGTGCGCGAAGCCGCCGTCGGCATCCTGCAGCGCGCGCGCGAACGCCGTCCCGATGCCCGCATCGAAGGCGTGCTGGTGCAGCCCACCGTGCTGCGGCCGAAGGCGCGCGAACTGATCGCCGGCATTGCCGACGATCCGGTGTTCGGCCCGGTGATCGCCTTCGGCCGCGGCGGCACTGCGGTGGAAGTGATCAACGACCAGGCCGTCGCGCTGCCGCCGCTGGACCTGCGGCTGGCGCACGAACTGATCGCGCGCACGCGCGTCTCGCGGGTGCTGAAGGCGTACCGCGACGTGCCCGCGGCCGACGAGCGCGCGGTGGCGCTGGTGCTGGTCAAGCTGGCGCAACTGGCCGCCGACGTGCCCGAGATCCAGCAACTGGACATCAACCCGCTGCTGGCCGACCGCGACGGCGTGGTCGCGGTGGACGCGCGCATCGCGGTGGCGCGCGGCCGCGTGCTGCACAAGGGCCGCGGCCACCCGCGCTTCGCCATCTTTCCCTACCCCAAGGAATGGGAGCGCACCATTATCCTCGCCGACGGCCAGGCCGTGCAGGTGCGCCCGGTGCGGCCGGAGGACGACGCGATGTTCCGCGAGTTCTTCACCCACGTCACCGACGAGGACCTGCGGCTGCGCTTCTTCCAGTCGGTGCGCCACTTCAGCCACGAATTCATCGCCCGCCTCACCCAGCTCGACTACGCCCGCTCCATCGCGCTGGTGGCGGTGCACCCGGACACGCACGAGATGCTGGGCGCGGTGCGCCTGCACGCGGACGCGGACTACGAAAAGGGCGAATACGGCATCCTGGTGCGCTCGGACCTGAAGGGCCACGGCGTGGGCTGGCGGCTGATGCAGATCATGATCGAGTACGCGCGCTGGCAGGGCTTGAAGACCATCGAGGGCCAGGTGCTGCGCGAGAACCGCACCATGCTGGCGATGTGCGAGCACCTGGGCTTCAGCGTGCGCATGGACCCGGACGACCCGACCATCATGAACGTCAGCCTGCCCGTGCCGGACGATGGCCGCGCCGGCTGAACCGCACGGACCCGACGCGCGATGAAAGCGCGGCGCGCGTTCGTGGCGGTGCTGGCGGCCGGTCTCGCCGCCGCCGCGGCGTGGGCGGGCCTGTACGTTATGCGGCGCGCGCAGGACGGCGACACACAGGCGCAGGCACCCGCGGCACCGCGCACCGCATTGCGGGTGCCGGAAGGCGCGGCCATCTTCGACACGCCGCACTTCCGCTTGCACAGCACCGCCACGCGCGAGGAGACGGCCCGGGTCGCCGCGGCAGTGGAAGCCCTGTACACCGCCCATGGCCGGGTATTCCCGGAAGTGGCGTCGCAGCCGGCGAAGCCCTCGCGCATGACGCTGGTGCTGTACGGCAGCCGCGACGCCTTCAAGCGCGACAACCGCAGCCGTCCTTGGGCCGAGGCGTACTACCTCGCACCGGCCAGCTACGCCTACTACGCGCGCGACGCAGGCAATCCGCTGCATTGGATGCTGCACGAAGTAACCCACCAGTTGAACACTGAAGCCGCCGGGTTCCGCCTACCGCGCTGGGCCAGCGAAGGCGTGGCCTGCTACTTCGGCGCCAGCCGCTACGAGGACGGCGCGCTGATTCCCGGCCGCATCGACATCACCGCCTATCCGGTCTGGTGGCTGGCCGACCTGTCGCTGAGCGGCGACCTGAAGGCGGACGTCGACACCGGCCGCTTCATTCCGCTACGGCAATTGATCACCGGGCAGGGCGGTCCCGACTTCGACCGGCATTTCAACGCCTATTACGTGCACTACTGGAGCCTGAGCCACTTCCTGTTCCACCATCGCGGCGGTCAGTACGCCGCGGCTTACCGAGAACTGTTGCGCCGGGGCGGTTCACTGGAGGATTTCGAAGCGCTCATCGGCCCGGTCGAGCGCGTGCAGGCCGAGTGGTACGCCTACCTGTACGACGGCGCGACGCGGCTGCGTGCGCTGGAGACAGGCGAAGCACCGCTCGGTTGAACGCATCGGCGCCACGCTCCGTCGCGCGCGCGCCTGCGCGCACGCGGCGCGCACCGGCTGCGTGCTAGGCTCGGCGTCACGTTTTTCTGGAGGACATCCCGATGAAGCCTGTTGCCCTGGGTCTTGCCATCCTTGCCTCGCTCGCCCTCGCCCGGCCGGCACCGGCGGCTTCGCCCGCCCCGCCTGCGAAGCCCGCCGCCACCGCTGATGCCGCCGCGCTGGACGCGGTGTTGAAGGGCGACTGGCGCGATCCGGCCAATGCCGCGCGCGACGGCCAACGCCATCCCAAGGAAACCCTGGCCTTCTTCGGCGTGAAGCCGGGCGACACGGTGGTGGAGATCACCCCCGGCGGCGGCTGGTATGCGGAAATCCTGGCGCCCTACCTGCGCGCGCAGGGCCGCTACGTCGCCGCGGTGGTGGACCCGATGGCGGTGCCCGAGGGCCGCAGCCGCGACTACCAGCAGCGCGGCCTGGACGGACTGGAGAAGAAGTTCGCCGGCGGCCCGGCGCAGTACGACAAGGCCGTCTTCGCGAAGTACGACCCGAAGGCGCCGGTGTTCGGTGCACCGGGTTCGGCAGACGTGGTGCTGACCTTCCGCAACGTTCACAACTGGCGCAGCGCCGGCCAGGCCGAAGGCATGTTCAAGGGCTTCTTCGACGTGCTCAAGCCCGGCGGCGTGCTGGGCGTGGTGGAACACCGCGCCAAGGGCGACGTACCGGCCGACGACCGCAGCGGCTACGTGGGCGAGGCGCAGGTGATCGCGCTGGCCGAGGCCGCGGGCTTCCGCCTGGACGGCAAGAGCGAGGTCAACGCCAACCCGAAGGACACCAAGGACCATCCCAACGGCGTCTGGACGCTGCCGCCGACCAACCAGCACCCGGAAACGGACCGCGCCAAGTACCAGGCCATCGGCGAGAGCGACCGCATGACGCTGCGGTTCGTGAAGCCCTGAGGCCCGGCATCTTGTGAGCGGACGGGCGGACGCGGGAAATCCCGGCGGCTGACCGCCACCCGCGCCACCGCTGCGTGGCGCGTGCGGCATCATGGGCCGCCGCAATCCCGATCCCGCCCGCCGTGCTCATCGCCTTCAACAAGCCGTTCGACGTGCTCTGCCAGTTCACCGACCGCAGCGATCCGCCGCGGCGGACGCTGGCGGCGTTCGGCCTGCCGCCGCGCGTGTACGCGGCCGGGCGGCTGGACCACGACAGCGAGGGCCTGCTGCTGCTCACCGACGACGGCGCGCTGGCGCACCTGCTGACCGATCCGCGGCACAAGCAACCCAAGACCTACTGGGCGCAGGTGGAAGGCGCGCCGGACGATGCACAGCTCGATGCGCTGCGTCGCGGCGTGGTGCTGAACGACGGACCGACGCGGCCGGCGAAGGTGGAGCGGCTCGATCCGCTGCCGCCGCTGTGGCCGCGCGATCCGCCGGTGCGCTTCCGCAAGACGGTGCCGGACGCATGGCTATCGCTGACGATCGCCGAAGGCCGCAACCGCCAGGTCCGGCGCATGACCGCCGCGATCGGCCTGCCGACCCTGCGGCTGGTGCGCGTGGCGATGGGCGGCATCGCGCTGGACGGCCTGCTGCCCGGGCAATGGCACGAAGTGGAGCCGCGGCTCCTGTAGGAGCGATGGACCTGCTATCCCGTCCCTGAAGGCCGGCCATGACCGCACGGGCATGGGTGCCTTCCGCGTGCGGCACCCATGCAGGGCACGTCCATGTTTCGGTACGCGCCGCCCATCGCCAGCCGCCCGATTCGTGGAATGGAACCCCGCAGCAAGGCAGGCCGATGACGCGCCCGCCCGCGGCGAACCTCAGCTTTCCGCACTGCTCGAAGATGAAGCGCTGCTGCGCGGCCGGCGCGGCGTGCCGGGCTTGTGCGCGGACGCCTTGCCGCTGCCGTTGGACTTGCGCGCCTCGATCCGGCGCGACGTGCCCTCGATCGGCGCATCGGCCTGGGCACGCCTGCGCTTGCGGTAGGCCGCCAGCGCCAGCAATCCCACGCCGACGCCGGCCGCGATGGCGATGGCCGGGTTCCGCCGCACGAAGTTCACGGCCATCCTGCCGCCGGTCTTCGCCGCGCCCAGGGCGGCGCCCGTCTTCAGCAGCGTGTCGGCGCGGGGCACGGCGTGCTTCAGGCTGCTGCCGGCCTGGCTGGCCAACTCCAGCGCGCGGTCGGTGATGATCGTGAGCTTGCTCATGGCATTTCCCTGCATGGGTGAGGCGTCCAGTGTCCCCCCATGGATGTTCAAGCCGCGTCAGCACCGCGGCGCGCGACTGGCCGAGGGCTGAACGGTCCTGCCGCACGGCATGTCATCGCCCCACTGCCAGCGGCCGTTCCTGCGACGCCGGCCGCAGGCGGTCCTGCCGCTCTCATGCCGGACCACTGCCCTCCCTCGCAGCACGCGGCGGACGGCTAGGTGCCCCTGGGCTTGGCGCGGTGCGTGGCCTGCGCGCTCCAGGGATCGTCCGGCCAGGGATGCTTGGGGTAGCGCCCCTTCATTTCCTTCCGGACCTCGGCATAGGTGGTGTTCCAGAAATTGCGCAGGTCCGAGGTGACCTGCAACGGCTTGCCGCCCGGCGACAGCAGGTGCAGCAGCAGGGGCACGCGGCCGTCGGCCACGCGCGGCGTGTCGGCCAGGCCGAACAGTTCCTGCAGCTTCACCGCCAGCACCGGCGGCTGGCCGTGCGCGTAGTCGATGCGGCGCTCCATGCCCGAGGGCACCACGATCCGCACCGGCGCGAGCTGGTCGATGCGCTGGCGCAGCGGCCAGTCAGTACCGGACTTCAGCGCGGCGGCCAGTTCGTCCTCGGACAGCGCGTCCAGCCGCGTCTTGCCGGCGAAGGCGGGCTTCAGCCAATCGTCCAGCGACGCCGCCAACGCCTCGTCGGACAGGTCGGGCAGGCCCAGGTCCGGCATCCAGTCGCGCAGGCAGCGCACGCGCTCGCGCCATTGCCGCAGCGATTCCGGCCACGGCAGCGCGTCCAGGCCCAGCTCGCGCACGGCCTGGGTCAGCGCGGCAGCGGCCAGCGCCGGGTCCACCCGGCCGGCCGGGCGCGCGTCGACGACGATCTGGTCGAAGCGCGATTCGCGCTGTGCGGACAGCGCGCGCCGCGAGGCGTCCCAGCGCACGGTGTCCTCGGTGACGAAACGGTCGGCGAAATCCGCGCGCAGCCGGCGTTCGTCCACGGGCGCGCCGCGCTGCACCAGCGCGTCGCGCGCCTCGTGGCGCAGTTCGCTGGCGACGATCCACGGTTCGCCGAACAGCGCGCTGTCGTCGAACAGGCGCGCGCTGCGCCCGTTCGCCAGCAGGTAGCGGCGCGGGTCCTGCGGATGGCGGAAGCCGATGCGGTCGGGGAAGGCGTGCATGAGCACGTCGCCCAGGCGATGCGCTTCCAGCGAGGACGGCGGCGCCGCGTCCACGCGCGCGCGGCGGCGCCATTGCCGGGCCGCGGTGTCGATGACCGCCAGCCCGGAACGGTGCGCGTCCGCCGGGGCACGGCCGCCGCGGAAGGCGGACAGCGCACGCCAGCGCGCGGCCAGCGCATCCCCGCCCTGGCGCAGGGGATCGCGCGCTTCCAGCAGCGCCGCCAGGTCGCAGGCCAGCGCGCGGTCCTCGCCGTCGGCGGCGGACAGCAGCATGGCGGCCAGGCGCGGATGCGTACCCAGCGCCAGCATGCGCTTGCCCAGCGGCGTGATCGCGTTCGCCGCGGTCAACGCGCCGAGCCGGCGCAGCAGATCGCGCGCCGCCGCCAGCGCGCCGGGCGGCGGCGGATCGACGAAACGCAGATCGTCGCTGCCCCATGCCGCCAGTTCCAGCGCCAGCGCGCCGAGTTCGACCAGGGCCATCTCCGGCCGGCGCTGCGGTTCCAGCCGCTGCGACTGCGGCCACAGGCGGTAGGCCCAGCCGTCCGCGACGCGGCCGGCGCGGCCGGCGCGCTGGTCGGCCGACGCCTGCGAAACGGCCACCACGTCCAGCCGCGAGAAGCCGCTGTTGGGGTCGTAGGACGGTTCGCGCGCCAGCCCACTGTCGATCACCACGCGCACGCCGGGCAGGGTGACCGAGGATTCGGCCACGTTGGTCGCCAGCACCACGCGGCGGCGGCCCTGCGGGTCGGGCTGCAGCGCTTCGGACTGCCTTTCCACGGGCAGTTCGCCGTGCAAGGGCAGCACGACGAGGGCGTCCTTCCCTTTCCCCTCCGGGAGAAGATGCCCGGAGGCGTTGCCCGGCGCCGCGCCGTCCACCCTCCCCTTCTCCGGGGAAGAAGAATCCAGCATCGCCTCCACCCGCGCGATCTCGCGCTGGCCGGGCAGGAACACCAGCACGTCGCCGGGATGCTCGCGCAGGGCGTGTTCGATGGCACGGCGCGCCTGCGCTTCCAGCGATTCGTCGCGGCGCGCGGGGAAATGCGCGACCTGCACCGGGAAGCCGCGGCCTTCGCTGGTCAGGCGCGGCGCGTCGAGGAAGCGCGCCAGCCTGTCGCCGTCCAGCGTGGCCGACATCGCCACGATGCGCAGGTCCTCGCGCAGCGACGCCTGCACGTCCAGCGCCAGCGCCAGGCCCAGGTCGCCGGCCAGGTGGCGTTCGTGGAATTCGTCGAACAGCACCGCGCCGACGCCTTCCAACATCGGGTCGTCCTGGATCATCCGGGTCAGGATGCCCTCGGTCACCACTTCCACACGGGTACGCGGCCCGACCCGGTTCTCGAAGCGGATGCGGTAGCCGACGGTCTCACCGACCGCTTCGCCAAGCTGCCGGGCCATGAAGCCGGCGGCGGCGCGCGCGGCGACGCGGCGCGGTTCCAGCATCACGATGCTGCGCCCCTCCAGCCAGGGCTGGTCCAGCAGCGCCAGCGGCACCTGCGTGGTCTTGCCGGCGCCGGGCGGGGCTTCCAGCACCAGGCGCGGATGCTCGGACAGGCTGCGGACGATGTCCGGCAGCAACGGGGCGATGGGAAATGCGGGCGGCGGCATGCCGCACAAGGATAAAGCCTTCCCTCCCTCCCCCTGTAGCAGCGACGTCGGTCGCGACCGCGGACCCAAACAGCCTTCAAGCCACGGATGACACGGATCGGCACGGATAAGGCGGATCAAGACCTTGGAAGCTCTATCCGTGTCATCTGCGTTCATCCGCGTCGATCCGCGTCTCCTGCTTTTTTTCGACCGTGCGGTCGCGACTGACGTCGCTCCTGCAGGGCGTCCATGGGGCCGGGCCGGTAGAATACGCGCATGGAATTGATCGACATCGGCGCCAACCTGACCCACGAGAGCTTCGACCACGACCGTCATGCGGTGATGCAGCGCGCGCGCGAATCGGGCGTGGCGCAGATGGTGGTCACCGGCGCCAGCCGCGAGCATTCGCCGAAGGCGCTGGCCCTGGCGCAGGCGCATCCGGGCGTGCTGTTCGCCACCGCCGGCGTGCACCCGCACCATGCCAGCGAATACACCGACGAATGCGATGCCGAACTGCGCGCGCTGCATGCGCACCCGGAGGTGGTGGCGGTGGGCGAATGCGGGCTGGACTACTTCCGCGATTTCTCGCCGCGGCCGGCGCAACGCCGGGCATTCGAGCGCCAGTTGCAGATCGCCGCCGACACGGGCAAGCCGCTGTTCCTGCACCAGCGCGACGCGCACGACGATTTCCTGGCGGCGATGAAGAACTTCGACGGCCGGCTGGGGCCGGCGGTGGTGCACTGCTTCACCGGCACCCGGCAGGAGCTGTTCGACTGCCTGGACCGGGACTGGCACATCGGCATCACCGGCTGGCTGTGCGACGAACGCCGCGGCCTGCACCTGCGCGAACTGGTGAAGAACATCCCCGCCGACCGGCTGATGATCGAGACCGACGCGCCCTACCTGCTGCCGCGCACGGTCAGACCGCAGCCCTCGCACCGCCGCAACGAGCCGATGTACCTGGCCCACATCGTCGCCGAACTGGCGCGCGACCGCGACGAGGATGCCGACACCACGGCCGCTGCGACGACGGCGACGGCGCGCGCGTTCTTCCGGCTGCCCGAACGCGCGGCCACCTGAGCGCGCAACGGCCGCCGCAGCCGGGCAGCGGCAGGAAGTTCAGCGCCAGCTATCGATGCGGCCGCAGAACTGCTGGCGCTGGTCGGCACCCACGGCCTGGAAGTCCGCTTTGCCGCGCGCATAGCCGGCCTGGAAGTCCGCCTCGTACTGCGAGGGATCGCCGCCGGTGGCCACGTAGAGCTGCTTCTGCTTCTCCTTCATGGTGGCCAGCGCGGCCGCGTCGTAGGGCTTGCCGCACAACTCCGCGCTCGCCGCCGCGGCCCCGCCGAACTGCGCGAGCTGGGCGGGGCCGGCTTCGTCTTCGTCCGCATCGTCCGCGCTGTCCACGTCTTCCAGCGTCGCGGGCGCGGTGGGCGCGGTTGCTTCGCCTGCCGCCTGGCTATCGGCATCGTCCATGGCGACGGGCTGGGCGTCCTGGTCTTCCGCCGCGGCGGGCTCGGCCGTGGCCACGGTGCTGTCTTTATTGCACCCGGCCAGCGCTAGGGCGAAGGCCGCCGCCAATAACCAGGGACGGGGCTTGAGGCCGGAGAAAGAGGATCGGTTCATGGGCGGTCCATGTAGCGGAGGAAACGCGCTTCGGCGGCAAGCAGCAATGTCCGTCGAGGGCGACCCAGGACACTAGTGCAATCGACCGTCGCGGGACAGCCAACTTATGGCGGTCGCCATTCGTCATGGCTGGCCGTCGCCTCGGAATGATTCCGTGCCTGCGCCTGCGGCCTGCCGCCGGCAGGTGTTCTTCAACCAGCAACGCTTCCTTTGTCCGACACAATCGATGCCGGCATGGCGCTATCGAAACTCGAATCATGCCGCACGTTGCCGAAGGCGAGGCATTGCAGCGCTTCGGGTGGCACCGTTATCCAGCAATGTCCGTAACGGCGGCAGTAGCAGCGGGAACGGGGAACGGATGTGGTTGCGGTGGCGAGGCAAACATCTCCCTGCCGCCTGCCTTCCGGCAAACACCGGACTCAACCGGCCGGCGAACGCCCCTCGCCCGCCAACCACAGTGCCTGCAAGCCGTGGCGATAGTCCGGGTGGCGCGGGCGCCATGCCAGCGCTTCGCAGGTCTGCCGATTGTCGATGCGCTTGCTGGCGCCGTAGAAGCGTTGCCGCGCCGCCGATGCGGTGGCGGCGTCGTAGTGCTGCGCCGGCGGCAAGGGCAGGCTGCCGATCGCCGCCGCGTGCGCCAGCACGTCCTGCGGCGGTGCCGGCAGGTCGTCGGCGAGCAGGTAGGTCGCGGTCCCATGGGTGCGATGCAGCGATGCGATGAGCGCGTCGCAGGCGTCTTCCACGTGGATGCGGTTGAACACCAGGCCGCGCTTCACCACGTGGCGCGCCTGGCCGTCGGCGAGCTGGCGCAGGGCGTTGCGGCCGGGACCGTAGAGACCTGCCAACCGGAACATGCCGCAAGCGGCGCCGTGCCGTTCCGCCAACGCGCGCCATTGCGCCTCGGCCAGCAGCCGCGTCCGGGCGACGTCGTCGGTGGCGTCGGCGGGCGAGGCCGCATCGACGCGGCCACCGGCGCGGTCCGCATAGACGCCGGTGGAGGAGAGATAACCCAGCCAGCGCAGGCGCCGGTTGCCGGCCAGTGCGTCGGCCAGGAACCGCAGCGCGGGATCGCCCTGCGCATCCGGCGGTATCGAACCCAGCACCGCATCGGCTTGCGCGAGCGCCGCGAGCAGGACGGGCTCGAAGGGCGCGCGGCCATCGAAGCACCGCCGCAACGCATCATCTGCGCTGGCCTTGCGGGTGGTGCCGATGCAATCGACGCCATGCCCGCGTAGGCGCTGCGCCAGCGACGTGCCGACGTAGCCCATGCCCAGCACGACCATCCGCCGCAGCCACGGGGGCGGTACCGGCGGATTCATCCGCCGCGCTGGGCTTCGCAGGCCTGCAGCGACACCCACGCCGCGTGCAGGCGCGGCACCGCCAGGCCGTGGGCCGAGGCGCGGTGCACCATGTCGCCGACGATGTGCGCCGCCTCGAGGCGGTGGCCGCCTTCGAGGTCGCGCAGCATCGAAGCCTTCATCGGCGAACCGGCCTTGGTCAGGGTCTCCAGCGCGGTCGCCTGCGCGGCCGCCGGGATGGGATGGCCTTCGGCGGCCGCCACCGCGAGGCACTCCTCGTACAGCGCCGCCATGAACGCTGCGCCGCCCTCGCCGGCCACGATGGCGCCGATCGGCGCGCGCATCAGGCAGGTGCCCGCCGCGAGCGCGGCGAGGAAGCCGTACTTCACCCATTGCGCCTGCGCGATGTCCGGCGTGTGCTCATGGTCGATGCCTGCGCGCGCGCAGGCCGCGGCCAGTGCCCGCAGGCGTGCGTCCGGCGCCTGGCCTACGCGTTCGCCGAAGGTCATCGAAGCCGGCTTGCCCAGGTGCAGGATTTCGCCGTCGGCACCCAGCGTGGCGCTGATGAAGCACAGCCCGCCCAGCACGTTGGCGAAGCCGAAGCGCGCATCCAGCGCTTCGTAGTGGCGCAGCCCGTTGAGCAGCGGCAGCACGGCGGCGCCGGCCTCCACCGCGGGCGCAATGGCGTCCATCGCGCTGTCCAGGTCGTAGGCCTTGCAGCTCAGCAGCACCAGGTCGAACGATGTCGCCGCCAGCGCCGCCGGCAGTGTCTCGGCGGTGAGCGCGTCGACCGGCACGTCGGCATCGCCGAGCGGGCTGCGGATGCGCAGCCCGCGTTCGCGCAGCAGCGCCGCGCGCGCCGGGCGCACCAGGAAGGCGGCGTCCGCGCCGGCCTGCGCCAGCCGGCCGCCGAAGTAGCCGCCGGTGCCGCCGGCGCCGAGCATGAGCAGGCGCATCAGCTACGCAGCCCCACGCCCTTCTTCAGCAGCCACAGGCCCAGCGCGGCCAGCGCGACGGCGAAGCCGATCATCAGCGCGTAGGCCACCCACAGCGGCACGTCGCTGGTGCCGAGCAGGCCGTAGCGGAAGGCGTTGACCATGTAGAAGATCGGGTTGGCGTGGGTCAGGACCTCGGCCCACGGCGGCAGCAGCTTGACCGAATAGAACACGCCGCCCAGGTAGGTCAGCGGGGTCAGGATGAAGGTCGGCACGATGGCGATGTCGTCGAACTTCTTGGCGTAGGCGGCGTTGACGAAGCCGGCCAGCGAGAAGATCGTCGCGCCCAGCAGCACCGTGCTGACGGTCACCAGCGGATGCGGGATGCGCACCTTGGTGAAGAACATGGCGATCACCAGCACGATGACCCCCACCAGCAGCCCGCGCAGCACCGCGCCCAGCACGTAGCCCAGCAGGATCACCCAGTTGGGCATGGGGCTGACCAGCAGCTCCTCCACGTGGCGGCCGAACTTGGCGCCGAAGAAGCTGGAACTGATGTTGCCGTAGCTGTTCTGGATGATGCTCATCATCACCAGCCCGGGCACGATGAACTCCATGTAGCTGTAGCCGCCCATGTCGCGGATCTGCGAGCCGATCAGGCCGCCGAAAATCAGGAAGTACAGCGTCATGGTGATGGCCGGCGGCACCAGGGTCTGGCCCCAGATGCGCAGGATGCGCGCGATCTCGCGGCGGACGATGGTGCCCAGCGCGACCAGGTTGCGGCGGCGGACGGAAGCGTCGTTCATGCCGCCTTCTCCCCGGCGCCGCCGTTGCCGGTCATGCGCACGAACAGTTCCTCCAGCCGGTTGCTCTTGGTGCGCATGGAGCGCACCCGGATGCCGGCCTCGTTGAGCGCGGCGAACACGCGGTTGAGGTCCATCGCCCGCGGCATGTCCAGGTCCAGCGTGTGCGCGTCGGCCGCCACCAGGGTGGTGCCCTCCACCGCCGGCAGTTGCGCCGGCAGCTCGCCGTCGATGTCGAACAGGAAGCCCTCCACGTCCAGCTTGGCCAGCAGCGCGCGCATCGGTCCCTGCTCGACGATGATGCCGTGGTCGATGATGGCCAGGTTGCGGCAGAGGCTCTCGGCCTCCTCCAGGTAGTGCGTGGTCAGGATGATGGTGGTGCCGGCGGCGTTGATCTCCTTCAGCGTCTTCCACATGCCGCGGCGGATCTCGATGTCCACGCCGGCGGTGGGCTCGTCCAGGATCAGCAGCCGGGGCCGGGTCATCATGGCGCGGGCGATCATCAGCCGGCGCTTCATGCCGCCGGACAGGGTGCGGCTCATGACGTGGGCCTTCTCCCACAACTGCGCGCGCCTGAGTTCCTCCTCGGCGCGCACCAGCGCCTCGGCGCGCGGAATGCCGTAGAAGCCCGCGTAGTTCACGCAGATGTCCAGCGGCTTCTCGAACATGTTGAAGTTGATCTCCTGCGGCACCAGGCCGAGCAGGCGCATGGCGCCGTCGCGGTCGCGATCCAGGTCCACGCCGAACACCTCGACCCGGCCGGCGCTCTTGTTGACCAGCGAGCTGACGATGCCGATCAGAGTGGACTTGCCCGCGCCGTTGGGCCCGAGCAGGGCGAAGAAATCGCCGGGTTCGACCCGCAGCGAGACGCCCTTGAGCGCCTGCACGCCGTTGTCGTAGACCTTGCGCAGGTCGGCCAGCGCCAACGCGGGCGCCGTGGAAGTGGACACCATGGGGATGCCTTGTGGCCCGGGACGGGCATGGGAAGAGTGCGAGCGCTTATTATAGGCGCCCCGCCGGGCACGCCCCGGCCAACACAGCGTTCCAGTCCGCCAGCCTTGGGCATCGTGACCTTTCCCCTCCGCTTCGTCGGACGCCGCATGCTCGCCCCCAGCGTCGGCCACTACACCTTCGTCCGCGACGACGGCCGGCCGCTGGATTTCGTCCCCGGCCAGTTCATCCAGGTGCACTTCGCCTACGCCGACGGCACGCCGGCCAAGCGCAGCTATTCGCTGGCCACCATCCACGACCACGCGCTGGGCCCGGGCGAGGCGGTGGAGATCGCCGTCAGCTACGTGCCCGGCGGTGCCGCGACCGCCCTGTTCGAGGGCCTGCCCGAAGGCGGCCGGGTGGAGGCCAGCGGCCCGTTCGGGCGCTTCTGCCTGCTGCCCGGCGACCGCAACCGCCGCTACCTGCTGATCGCCACCGGCACCGGCGTCACGCCCTACCGGGCGATGCTGCCCCTGCTCGAACAGCGGATGGCCGAGCGCGGTGTCGAAGTGCTGCTGCTGCAGGGCGCGCGCACGCCGGAGGAACTCCTGTACGGCGAAGACTTCCGCGCCTTCACCGAACGCCACCCGAGCTTCCGCTATGTGCCGTGCTTCTCGCGCACGGCGCCGGAGGATCTCGCCGCGCGCGACCGGCACCCCGACGTGCGCCAGGGTTACGTGCAGCAGCACCTGGCCGAATTTGCGCCGGACCCGGCCGGCGACATCGCCTACCTGTGCGGCAACCCGGACATGGTGGACACCTGCTTCGAAGCACTGAAGGCACACGGCCTGTCGCCGGCGCACATCCGGCGCGAAAAGTACGTCAGCAGCAAGTGAAGGCCGGCCGGCGGCGGTCTACGCGGCATATGCGGCGGCAGCGTTGCATGTTTTCCTTCCTCCAAAACCTCTGCCGGTCCTGAAGCCGACTGGCACGTGCCTGCGCGGTCGAAACACGCCGCGGCTGCTACACATCGGCAACGCGGCGGAATGACGCCCACGGCATCCGCATGAACGCCGGCCTGGTGCATGCGGGTCGAGAACGCACATCCGGCACATCGGCCGGGCGCATCCCGCGGGATTGCATGAATGGCAACGGCGTGCGATCCGCGCGCGCTTGACCCACTTCAAGCGCGTGGGAAAGTCTGCTCAATCCCGCGACTTCCCGCAGCAACACCGACCGAGCCATCCCGCCATATCGCTTCGGTCACATCCTGCGCCCCGCACCGTCATGGCATGCTGTGACGGTTTTCCGTGAGGACAGGATTCATGCGTTTACACCGATACAGCCTGGTCGCGGCGGCGCTGCTGCTGGCAGCCTGCCAGGGCGATCCCGGTCGGCCGGAAGGCGGCGCCACCCTTCGCCACTACGGCGACATCGCCTTCAAGCCGTGCACCCTGACGGCGCCCTACCTGACCACCAACGTCGAGGCGCAGTGCGCGACCCTGCCGGTCGCCGAAGATCCGGACCGGCCCGACGGCCGCAAGGTGGCCTTGAACATCGCCTGGCTGCCGGCCACCAAGGAAGGCGCCGCGGTGGACGATCCGGTGTTCTTCCTCGCCGGCGGCCCGGGCCAGTCCGCGGTGGAAACGTGGCCGGCGATCGACACGGCCTTCCGCGAAGTACGCAAGTCGCACCACGTGATCCTGGTGGACCAGCGCGGCACCGGCAAGTCCAATCCGCTGTCGTGCAAGGACAAGGACGGCAGGAATGCCTACGGCGACGGCGAGGACGCCGGCGAAGCAGCGATGGTCGCCTTCGCCCGGGCCTGCGCCGCGTCGTTGCAGGCCGATCCGCGCTTCTACACCACCACCGACGCCGTGCGCGACCTGGAGACGGTGCGCAAGGCACTGGGCGCGGCCACGATCAACGTGGTCGGCGCCTCCTACGGCACCCGCGTGGCGCAGCAGTACGCCATGCGCCATCCGGCCAGCACGCGCAGCGTGGTGATCGACGGCGTGGTGCCCAACGAACTGGCGCTGGGCAACGAGCACGCCCGCAACCTGGACGATGCGCTGGCCCTGCAGTTCGAGCGCTGCCAGGCCACGCCGGCCTGCCGCGAGAAGTTCGGCGAAGACCTGCGCGGACAGTTGCGCACGCTGATGCAGCGGCTGGCCGCGGAAACCGTCGAGACCGACTACCGGCACCCGCTGACCGGCGAACGCCTGCACGGCCGCGTCACGCCCGGCGCGGTCGCCGGCATCACCCGCATGTACGCCTACTATCCGCAGGGCGCCGCGCTGCTGCCGCTGGTGCTCAACGAGGCCAGCCAGGGCCGCTACGCGCCGCTGATGTCGCTGGCCAAGCTGCTGGAGACGCAACTGGGCGACCAGTTCATGCACGGCATGCAGTTGTCGGTGATCTGCGCCGAGGACGCCGACCTGCTGCAGGCGCAGCCGGGCGACGCCGACACGGTGCTGGGCAGCGTGATGGGCGAGGCGCTGAAGGCGCAGTGCGGCGTCTGGCCGGCCGGCAAGCGGCCCGCCGATTTCCACGCCGCCTGGACGTCCGCCATCCCCACCCTGCTGCTGTCGGGCGAGCTGGACCCGGTGACGCCGCCGCGCTACGGCGAACAGGTCGCGCGCACGCTGTCCAACGGCCGCCACCTGGTGCTGAAAGGCCAGGGCCACGGCACGTTCGCGGCGGGCTGCATGCCCAAGCTGCTGGGCCGCTTCCTGGAGACCGCCGACGCCAAGGGCCTGGACGCAACCTGCCTGGACACCCTGGACTACGTGCCGCCCTTCACCGGCTTCAACGGCTGGGAACCGTGAGCCGCGCCATGCGCGCCCGCCCCCTTTCAACGGACATGACCGAATGATCATCGCCAACGACCTGCACAAGTCCTTCAAGACCAAGACCGGCACGGTGACCGCCGTGGGCGGCGTCAGCTTCACCGCCCAGGATGGCCAGATCACCGGCCTGCTGGGCCCCAACGGCGCCGGCAAGACCACCACCATGCGCATGCTGTACACGCTGATGACGCCCGACCGCGGGCAGGTCGCGGTGGACGGCATGGACGCGGCGCGCGACCCGATCGCGGTGCGCCGCGCGCTGGGCGTGCTGCCGGACGCGCGCGGCGTGTACAAGCGCCTGACCGCGCGCGAGAACATCGCCTACTTCGGCGAGCTGCACGGCCTGTCGCGCGCGCGGATCGCCGAGCGCACGAAGACGCTGTCCGACGCGCTGGACATGGGCGACATCCTGGACCGCCAGACCGAGGGCTTCAGCCAGGGCCAGCGCACCAAGACCGCGATCGCGCGCGCGCTGGTGCACGACCCGCGCAACGTGATCCTCGACGAGCCCACCAACGGCCTGGACGTGATGACCACGCGCGCGATGCGCGGCTTCCTGCGGCAACTGCGCGACGAGGGCCGCTGCGTGATCTTCTCCAGCCACATCATGCAGGAGGTGGCCGCGCTGTGCGACCGCATCGTGGTCATCGCCAAGGGCACGGTGGTCGCCGCCGGCACCGCCGACGAGCTGCGCGCGCAGGCCGGCGAGGACAACCTGGAGGACGCCTTCGTCAAGGTGATCGGCTCGGAGGAGGGCCTGCTGGCATGAACGTCTTCCGCACCGTCTTCACCGTGATGCGCAAGGAACTGCGCGAACTCGCCCGCGACCGCCGCACGCTCGCGCTTTCCCTGCTGCTCACGCCGCTGCTCTACCCCGCTCTCATCCTCGGCATGGGCTACCTGACCGAGAACCGCGTGCGCACCCAAGTCGACAAGACGCTGGAAGTGCCGATGCTCGGCGCCGAGCACGCGCCCAACCTGGTGAAGTTCCTCGCCAGCAACGGCATCCGCCAGGCCGCGCCGCCGGCCGACCTCGACGCGGCCATCCGCGCGCAGGACGTGGATGTGGCGCTGCGCATCGCGCCGTCGTTCGGCGAGGACTGGCGCAACGGCCGCCCCGCGCTGGTGGAGATCATCCGCGACAGCACGCGGCGCGACGCGGAGATCCCCACCGGCCGCCTGCAGGCCGCCCTGTCGGCCTACAGCCAGCAGGTGGCGGCGCTGCGCATGTACGCGCGCGGCATCGACGCCTCGGTGGCGCGGCCGGTCAACATCGGCCTGCAGGACCTGGCCACGCCGGAAGCCAAGCAGGGCATGCTGCTGTCGGTGATGCTGCCCTACCTGCTGATCCTGACCTCGTTCATCGGCGGCGTGTACCTGATCCTCGACGCCACCGCCGGCGAGCGCGAGCGGCAGTCGCTGGAACCGTTGCTGGCCACGCCCGCGCCGCGCGGCGCGGTGGTCAGCGGCAAGATCGCGGCCGCGTGCGTGATCGGGCTGGGCACCGTCCTGCTGACGCTGCTGTCGCTGAAGGTCAGTTCGCAGTTCTCCACCGGCGTGGCGCGCCAGCTCGACGTTTCCTTCCTGGCGATGGCCAAGATGCTGGTGGTGTTGCTGCCGATGCTGTTCATCGGCACGTCGCTGCTGACCTACCTCGCCGCCGCGGCGAAGAGCATGAAGGAAGCCCAGAGCCACATGACCTGGCTGATGCTGCTGCCGATGATCCCCACCTTCGCGCTGATGGCCAATCCGCTGAAGAGCCAGCCGTGGCAGTTCGCGGTGCCGTTCCTGGCGCAGAACCAGTTGCTGCTGAAGGTGATCCGCAACGAGTACGTCAGTGCGCAGACCTGGGCCATCTACGTGGCCGCCGCGTTCGGCGTCGCCGCGCTGCTGTGGTTCGCCGCGGTGCGGCGCTACCAGCAGGAGAAGCTGGCGGTATCCGGCTGATTAGTTTTGGTTGAATGAGGCAATGAAGGAAACGGCCGCCCTCGGGCGGCCGTTTCCGTTCGCGCGGTGACACAAGGCCATACGGATCAGGCCGTCGGGAAAACCGCGGATGCGCAGGCCCAGGGTTCGTCGTCACTTGCGGAAGATCGCAGGAATCGCTCGGGCGCTGGCACCGGACCACCGCACCCTCTTTCCCTGCGAGCCGGAACTTACCGGACGCCTGAAATGAAAACGCCGGCTCACGCCGGCGTCTTCGTCATGCTCTCGGAACAACCTGCATCAACCCGGTGCGAACGCGATGGTGCGGCGGGTGGTGACCGGGGCGTCGACCGGCTCGAAGCGCCAGCGGCGCACTGCGTTGAGCGCTTCGCGATCGAATACGCGCGCCGGTGTGGCGCGCACCACGCGCGCATTGGTCACCGAACCGTCGGTGCCCACGGTGATCTCCACCAGCACTTCGCCGCTGGTGCCCGAGCGCAGGGCTTCGGGCGGATAGCGCGGCGCCGGCGTGCTGACCGCCCGCAATTGCTGCGCGGCGGGCGCGGCCGCCGGGGCGGAAGCGGTACGGGCGGCATTGGCGGCGGCTTCGCGCTGCGCGGCGGCCTGGCGCTCGGCCTCCTGCTGGCGCGCCGCTTCCTGGCGCTCGCTTTCCTGGCGGGCGGCCTCCTGTTGTTGCGCGAGCTGCTGGGCGGCGGCGGCCTCGGTGACGCGCTGCTGCTCGGCCAACTGCGCCAGGCGCTGCTGTTCCTTCTGCCGCGTGTCTTCCTCGGCCTTGTTCCGGGTCTGGTCCTGCTCGCGCTTGGCGGCCGCCTGCTCGGCGCTCGCGATGCTCTGCTTCAGACGCGGCAGCGCAGGCGCTTTGGGATCGGCCTTCTCGATGATCGCCGACAGGCGCTGGGCCTCGGCGAATTCCTCGCGGGCGATGCTCTGCTCGGCGGCAATCAACGTATATGGCAGCAGGTCGGTCAGCGCGCTGGCCACGCCCGGGTCGTTGGGCAGCTTGTCGCGCAGCGCCAGGTAGTACTCCATGGCGTTGTCGCCGCCTGGCGCGTAGATGCGGTTTTCGCGCAGCGCCTTGGTGGCCGATTCGCGCAGGGTTTCCGCGTCCATCGCCTGCACTTCCGCCGAGACCGCGGCAGCGGGCTTGGCGGCGGCGGGCGCCGCCGGCGCGGCGGCATCCGCACCCGGTTCCTGCTTGGAGCAGGCGGCGACGGCGACGGCCAGCAGCAAGGGCACACCCAGACGCAGGTACCGGGACACATGGTCAAAGGACATCGTTCACTCCCCCCGAATTTCGAATAATGATGGCGACGTCCGATGCCTCCGCTTGCGTACGCAAGCCCATGCACGTCGCCGGATGCCGCCGGATGCGGCAGGAAACGCGCCCGATCGCTGCCGGTTCGCGCCTCTCCGCGGGTACCCCTACCCGCGGCTCAGGGTACGTTGCCGCACACGCGGGATCGCTTGACGGCCGTCACAGTTCCGACGCTTTCGCCCGTGCGCGCGCCGTAGCTACTTGCCGATGCAAAAGCTGGAGAAGATGTGGCCGAGCATGTCGTCGGCCGACAGCCGGCCGGTGATTTCGCCGAGCGCGTCGTGGGCCAGGCGCAATTCCTCGGCCGCCAGTTCCAGGTGCTCGTGATCGAGTTGCGCGGCAGCGGCGGCCGCATGGGCAGCGGCGCGCTGCAAGGCATCCACATGGCGGCTGCGGGCGGAGAACTCGCCTTCGCTGCCATCGCCATCGTGCGCACCGGCCAGGGCGCGCAGGCGTTGGTGCAGGCGGTCCAGGCCACTGCCCCGTGCGGCGGAAACATGCACGCTGTCCTCGCCGTCGGCCGCCGGCGCGGGCAGCAGGTCCACCTTGTTGTGGATCCACAGTACCTGCGGCACCTGCGCGACCACGTCCGCGACCGCGGCCCGGCCCGCCTGCGGATCGCGCGCGTCCACCACCGCCAGGGCCACGTCGGCGCGTTCCAGTTCCGTGCGCGCGCGACGCATGCCTTCGCGCTCGATCGCGTCACCGCCCTCGCGCAGGCCGGCGGTGTCGACCAGGTGCAGTTCCAGCCCGTCCAGGCGGATGGTCTCGCGCAAGGTGTCGCGGGTGGTGCCGGCGATGTCGGTGACGATGGCGCGTTCGCTGCCGGCCAAGGCGTTGAGCAGCGAACTCTTGCCGGCGTTGGGCGGGCCGACGATGACGGCGTGCAGGCCGTCGCGCAGCTTGCGCCCGCGTTCGGCGTCGCCGAGCAGTTGCGCCAGTTCGTCGCACGCGTGGGCGAGTTGCGCGCGCACTTCGCGGCCGCCCAGGGTGTCCAGCGGTTCGTCGGCGAAGTCGATCGCGGCTTCGACGTGCACGCGCAGGGCAAGCAGGCGCGCGCCGATGGCCTCCACGCGACGCGAGAACACGCCATCCAGCGCGCGCCGCGCCGCGCGCGCCGCGCGGGTATCGGCAGCGGCGATCAGGTCGGCGATGGCCTCGGCCTGGGCCAGGTCCAGCTTGCCGTTGAGGAAGGCGCGCTCGGAGAACTCGCCCGGCCGCGCCATGCGCGCGCCGTGCGCGCAGGCCAGCGCGACCAGTCGCTGCAGCACCACCGGGCTGCCGTGCGCCTGCAATTCGGCCACGTCCTCGCCGGTGAAGCTGCGCGGCGCCGGGAAGGCGATGGCGACGCCGTCGTCCAGCACCTCGCCCTGCGCATCGCGGAACGCCGCATGGTGGGCATGCCGCGGCGGCAGCGCGCGGCCGCAGATCGATGCCGCGATGTCCAGCGCCTTCGGCCCTGACAGGCGCACGATGCCCACGCCGCCGGCGCCGGGCGCGGTGGCGATGGCGGCGATGGTATCGCGGGAGGAAGCCATGGCGGGCCTAGCCTAGCGGAAACGCGAAGCCCGCCGGTGGGCGGGCTTCGCGGGGAAACGGGGAGCGGCGGCCACTCACTTGGCGGCGCTGGCCTTGGTCGCGGCGTTCTCGCCGTGCACCCGCGTCATCCACCACTGCTGCAACAGGCCCAGCGTGCCGTTGGTCACCCAGTACAGCACCAGGCCCGACGGGAAGAAGGCCATCATCACGCCGAACACCAGCGGCATGAACTGCATCATCTTCTGCTGCATCGGGTCCATACCCGGCGACGGCGTCAGCTTCTGCGTCAGCCACATCACCAGCATGTTGAGCACCGGCAGGATGAAGTACGGGTCGCGCGCGGTCAGGTCCTGGATCCACAGCATCCACGGCGCCTGGCGCAGCTCGACCGATTCGCCCAGCACGTAGTACAGGGTCAGGAAGATCGGCATCTGCACCACGATCGGCAGGCAGCCGCCGAGCGGGTTGATCTTCTCCTTCTTGTACAGCTCCATCATGGCGACCTGGAACTTCTGCTTGTCGTCGCCGTAGCGTTCCTTGAGCTGCTGGATGCGCGGCTGGAACTTGCGCATCTTGGCGAAGCTCTTGTACTGCGCAGCCGACAGCGGGTACAGCGCCAGCTTCACCAGCACCACCAGGCCGATGATCGCCCAGCCCCAGTTGCGCAGGAAGCCGTGCAGCAGGTTGAGGATCCAGAACAGGCCCTGGCCCAGCAGCGCCAGCAGCGAGAAGCGGCTGTAGTCCACGACCCGGTCGATGCCGGGCGCGTTGATGGCGTTGATCTTGTCCACCAGCTTCGGGCCCACCCACAGGCGCGCGGTGGTGGTGGCCTGCTGGCCCGGGCCGACGTTCACGCCGGGGCCGATCTCGCGGATCAGCGCTTGCGCGCCGCCGTTGGGATTGTCCAGCGAGATGGTGGTGGTGTCGGTGGCCTGCGGGATCCACGCGGTGAAGAAGTGGTGCTGCAGGATCGCGATCCAGCCGCCGGCGACCTGCTGGTCCACGCGGCCGTCTTCCACGTAGTCCTTGTCGAACTTGCGGCGCTGGTAGCCGCCGTCCCACCAGGTGGCGCCGTTGAAACTGAAGGATTCGGGGTTGGTCATCCCGCTCTTGACCTGCGGCGGCGTGCGCAGGAGCTGGCGGTACACGGTGCCCTGCCAAGTGCCGCTGCCGGCGTTGAGCACCTGGTCGCTGACCACGACTTCGTAGCTGCCGCGCTTGAGCGTGTAGGTGCGGCGGACGGTGACGCCGTCCGGACCGTGCCAGACGAACGGCGCGGACACGCTGTCGCCGCCCTGGGCGATCGCTACTTCGCCGGCAATGCCTTCCGGCGCGAAGGCGTGGTGGTCGGGCGCCTTGGACGCCGGGCTGACCCAGCCGCTCTCGGCGACGTAGTAATGCTGCGGGTCCTCGCTGAAGAGGCGCACCGGGCCGCTGCCCGGAGTCTTGCTCTGCGGGTAGTGCAGCAGGTCGGCCTGCAGCACGCTGCCGCCGTCGAGCACCAGGCGCAGCACGTCGTTGCTCAGGGTGATGCGCGCAACGGACGCGGCAGGCGTGACCGGCGCGGGCTCGACCGTCGGCGCAGCCGCAGCGGGCGCCGCCGGAACCGTGCCGGCGGCGGCAACGGGCACGGCGGGCGCGCTGCCCGGGACGGTGCTGCTGCCGGACGGCACGCTGGCGGTCTGCACCGGCACGGCCTCGGCCGCAGCGGGCGCCGCCTTGTCCTTGCCCCACTCCAGCCACAACAGGGTCGCCACCATCAGCCAGGCGAAGATCAGGAATACACGGGTCTGGTTCATCAGGCAGGCTGTCTCAACCGGCGTCGGGTACCGGTGTGTTGGAGGAAGGAGAAGGGGAATTCAAGGCCGGCGGCATTGTGCCGCTCGCTGCCGGTGGCGGCAATGCGCCGCTGCGCGCCAGCACGCGTTCGAACGTGGCGAGCAACTGTTCGGCGCCGGCCTTGGCCGCGGGCGGGCGCGCGACGACCACGTAATCCCCGCCGGGCAGGCGCGGGCGCAGCCGGCGGAAGTGTTCACGCAATTGCCGCTTGATGCGGTTGCGCACCACCGCCCGCGTGTCGACCTTGCGCGACACCGCCAGGCCCAGGCGCGCAGGCGCGTCGCCGGCCAGCCAGTGCAGGCTCAGCAGCGGATCGGAAGTGCGTCGGGCCTGCTCGAAGACACGCGCATAGTCGGCGCGCGCACGGACCCGCGCATGGCGCGGGAATGCGTGGCTCATCTCAGCAAGAAGCCCGCACGTGGACGCGCGGGCTCCTGGTGATGCAGGGAACGCATGGGTCGCCAGGCCGCGGATGCGGCCGAACCCATCAGGCGCTCAGGCGCTTGCGGCCCTTGGCGCGGCGACGGGCCAGGATCTTGCGGCCGTCGGCGGTCTTCATGCGGGCGCGGAAGCCATGGTCGCGCTTGCGCTTCAGGTTGCTGGGTTGGTAGGTGCGCTTGGTGGCCATGGGGCCCTCGGGCGTGTTCGGGTGGAAAGAACCGGAAATTCTATAGGAGTCGCCGGGTTAGGGTCAACCGTTGCACGGCTTTCGAGCCACGCCCGGCCGCGTGCGCGGGACGGCGGCCCGGGGACGCCCGTTCATCCACATCTTATGCACAGGACGTTGGCGGGTCCGGAAGGCGGTGGTAGTCTGGCCGACCCCATCGATCCCGACACGCGCTGCCACCGGCGACGCGCGTCGGCCTGTTCGCCCCCATTGCACGAGTCGTTCCACCTGATGGATGCCTGGCCCCGCTGTCTCGAACGCCTGGAAGCCGAACTGCCGGCCGAGGATGTCCACACCTGGCTCAAGCCGCTGCAGGCCGAGCACCGCAACAACGCGATGGTGCTGTACGCGCCCAACGCCTTCATCGTGGAACAGGTGCGCGAACGCTACCTGGGGCGCATCCGCGAACTGCTGGACCATTTCGCCGGCCACGGCGACGTCTCGCTGGAGATCGGCTCGCGCAGCCGGGTGGCCGAGCCGGCCCCCGCCACCGGCCTGGGCGCATCGGCCCGGCCCGGCCCCGCGCCGGCCCCCGCCGAGCCCTTCGACGGCAACCTGGACACGCACTACACCTTCGACAACTTCGTCGAGGGCCGCAGCAACCAGCTCGGCCGCGCGGCCGCGTGGCAGGCGGCGCAGAAGCCCGGCGACCGCGCCCACAACCCGCTGCTGCTGTACGGCGGCACCGGCCTGGGCAAGACCCATCTGATGTTCGCCGCCGGCAACGAGCTGCGCCGGCAGAACCCGTCCGCGCGCGTGCTGTACCTGCGCAGCGAGCAGTTCTTCAGCGCCATGACCAAGGCGCTGATCGAGAAGTCGATGGACCAGTTCAAGCGCCGCTTCCAGCAGGTGGACGCGCTGCTGATCGACGACATCCAGTTCTTCGCCGGCAAGGACCGCACGCAGGAGGAGTTCTTCCACACCTTCAACGCGCTGTTCGACGGCCGCCAGCAGATCATCCTGACCTGCGACCGCTACCCGCGCGAGGTGGACGGGCTGGAGCCGCGACTGAAGTCGCGCCTGGCCTGGGGCCTGAGCGTGGCGATCGACCCGCCGGATTTCGAGACGCGCGCGGCCATCGTGCTGGCCAAGGCGCACGAGCGCGGCGCGCAGATCCCGGACGACGTGGCCTTCCTGCTGGCCAAGAAGATGCGCAGCAACGTGCGCGACCTGGAAGGCGCGCTCAACACTCTGGCCGCGCGGGCCAACTTCACCGGCCGCGCGATCAGCGTGGAATTCGCCCAGGAAACCCTGCGCGACCTGCTGCGCGCGCAGCAGCAGGCCATCAGCATCCCCAATATCCAGAAGACCGTGGCAGACTACTACGGTCTGCAAGTCAAGGACCTGCTGTCCAAGCGGCGCACGCGCTCGTTGGCGCGCCCGCGGCAGGTGGCGATGGCCTTGGCCAAGGAACTGACCGAACACAGCCTGCCGGAGATCGGCGACGCGTTCGCCGGCCGTGACCACACGACCGTGCTGCACGCCTGCCGGCAGATCCGCACCCTGATGGAGGCGGACGGCAAGCTGCGCGAGGACTGGGACAAGCTGATCCGCAAGCTCAGCGAGTAAGCCTGCCGATACCGCATCGTGCCGGGCTGTACCCGCGGAGTGGACCGGCCGGCGCGTTCCACAGCGAAGAAATGCCGTGCTCGTGGCCCCGCCGGGCCCGCGGAACGGATGCGATGCACCGCCGGCGGCGCCACCGTGCGCTCCGAATGCCGCACCGCCCGTTCCCGCCGACGGGAGCCGCCATGTCCGCAAGGCCGCGCCGCCACGACCCGGTGCGCACTGTAGACAGGGCGGTCCGCCGCGGGCAACGCACAACTTCGTGGGCAACGGGGCGGACCTTCTGTGGATAAGATGTGCACGAATCCGGAGCCGAAAGTTGTCCACAGGTTCCATCACCGGCACACCAAGCCCTGTCCACCGGGTTTGGGGAAGAAAAAACAAATAAATATCATGGGGTTATGCGGGTTTTCCCGGATCCGGACGGCTACCATCACCACCAGCTTTTTAGCTTTTAGTCTTCAAAATCCAAAGCGAAGGGGCTCCAACACTCATGCGTTTCAGTCTGCAGCGCGAAGCATTCCTCAAGCCCTTGGCCCAGGTGGTCAATGTGGTCGAACGCCGGCAGACGCTGCCGGTCCTGGCGAATTTCCTGGTGCAGGTGCAGGCCGGTCAGCTTTCGCTGACCGGCACCGACCTGGAAGTGGAGATGATCGCGCGCAGCGCGGTGGACGACGCCCAGGATGGTGAGACCACCATCCCCGCCCGCAAGCTGTTCGAGATCATTCGCGCACTGCCGGACGGCAGCAAGGTGACCGTCAGCCAGAGCGGCGACAAGGTCACCGTACAGGCCGGCCGCAGCCGCTTTACCCTGGCGACCCTGCCTGCCAATGACTTCCCGTCGGTGGATGAAGTGGAAGCCACCGAGCGGATCGAGGTGCCGGAAGCCACGCTGAAGGAGCTGATCGAGCGCACTGCGTTCGCCATGGCCCAGCAGGACGTGCGCTACTACCTCAACGGCCTGCTGTTCGACCTGGCCGACCGCACCCTGCGCTGCGTCGCCACCGACGGCCATCGCCTGGCGCTGTGCGAATCGGTGCTGGAAGGCGCGCCGGTCGCCAAGCGCCAGATCATCGTGCCGCGCAAGGGCGTGACCGAACTGCAGCGCCTGCTGGAAGGCGGCGACCGTAGCCTGGAGCTGGAAGTCGGCCGCAGCCATATCCGGGTCAAGCGCGACGACGTGACCTTCACCTCGAAGCTGATCGACGGCCGTTTCCCCGACTACGCCGCGGTGATCCCGATCGGCGCCGACCGTGAAGTGCTGCTGGACCGCGAAGTGCTGCGCGCCGCCCTGCAACGCGCGGCGATCCTGTCCAACGAGAAGTACCGCGGCGTGCGCGTGGAAGTCTCCCCGGGCCAGTTGAAGATCAGCGCGCACAACCCGGAACAGGAAGAAGCGCAGGAAGAGATCGAGGCCGACACCAAGGTCGACGGCCTGGCCATCGGCTTCAACGTCAACTACCTGCTGGATGCGCTGTCCGCCTTGCGCGACGAGCACATCATCCTGCAACTGCGCGACGCCAACTCCTCGGCCCTGGTCCGCGAGGCCAGCAGCGAGAAGTCCCGCCACGTGGTGATGCCGTTGCGCCTCTGACCTGCTGTTTCACGTGGAACACGAAACGCCCGGCAAGAAGCCGGGCGTTTTCGTTTGCGGGCTTGGATGGGATGGAGTGGGTATGGGGGGCTGGCATCAGGGGCCTCTGGGAAGGAAACCGGACCGCGCACCTTGGATAAGCAGGTCGGTTTGTTCCTTCCAGCAAGCAGTGGTGGAACTTGTCCCTGGCATTGGCGGGAACCACCCGGCACGCTGCATCACCGTATCCGGATCGGGCATCGTGATTCCAGGAAGCGGGCTTGTTCCGGACCCAGCCCCGGAACAATGCTTTCACTCCTGTTTCACCTCTTCGTTGAATACGGACCACCATCTCTCCCGGCCCAGTGTCACTGCCCTGCTCCGCTCCTGCTTCCTCTCCCATCCCCTAGAATCCCCGCCATGCGCATTCCCGTATCCGCCGCCGGCCCGGACCAGGCGGCTGTCCCCGTTCGATTCGTCTCCCCGGGATTGTTCCCATGCAGGTGACCCGCCTGACCGTGGCTGGCCTGCGGCGGTTCGAGCAGGTGTCGCTGGCGCCGGCGGCAGGCATCAACCTGATCACGGGCGACAACGGCGCCGGCAAGACCAGTCTGCTGGAGGCGCTGCACCTGATGGCCTACGGGCGCAGTTTCCGGGGGCGGGTCCGCGATGGGCTGGTCCGCACCGGCTGCGAGGCGGTCGAGGTCTTCGTCGAATGGCAGGAACAGGCCAACGCCCGCACCCGCCGCGCCGGCCTGCGCCATACCGGGCAGGCCTGGACCGGGCGGCTGGACGGGGAAACGGTGGCCCAGCTCGGCGACCTGTGCGCGGCGCTGGCCGTGGTGAGCTTCGAGCCGGGTAGCCATGCGTTGGTGACCGGCAGCGGTGAGCCGCGGCGCCGGTTCGTGGACTGGGGGCTGTTCCACGTGGAACAGGATCAGGGAAGCGGAGGATTCCTGTCCCTGTGGCGGCGTTATGCGCGGGCGCTGAAGCAGCGCAACGCCTTGCTGAAGTCCGGCGTCGGCGGCAGCCAGCTCGATGCCTGGGACCACGAACTGGCCGAAGCAGGCGAACCCCTCACCCGGCACCGGCAGGCCTACCTAGATGAGTTGCAGCCCCGGCTGGCGGCCATGATCGACGAGTTGGTGCCTTCGCTGGGCCGGGCGACGTTGGATTTCCAGCCGGGATGGCGCCGCCACGAGCTTTCGCTGGCCGATGCCCTGCTGCTGGCCCGCGACCGCGACCGCGCCAGCGGGCATACGTCGGTGGGCCCGCACCGCGCCGACTGGCGGGTGGACTACAGCAGCCTGCCCGCCCGCGAGGCCCTGTCCCGCGGGCAGGCCAAACTGACCGCGTTGGCCTGCCTGCTGGCGCAGGCCCAGGATTTCGCCGATCGCCGCGGCGAATGGCCGGTCATCGTCCTGGACGACCTGGCCTCGGAACTGGACCGCCAGCACCAGCGCCGCGTGCTCCAGCATCTGATTGCCAGCGGCGCCCAGGTCTTCGTCAGCGGGACCGAAGCGCCGGCCGGACTGGCCGGCTTACCGATTGATCCCACCCTGTTCCACGTGGAACAGGGACGGCTGGGAGCCGCCGCGGACTGACCGGTCAAGGGTCGGACAGGCCCCGGTGGTATACTCCAACGTCACCCAATAGCGCATGCGCGGCCGCCACGGGCGTGGCGGTCCGCCGCGGCCTATGCAGCCGAAACGAAGCGAATGACCGACGAAACGACCTCTTCTGCACCGAACGGCAACAGCACCTACGACTCCAGCAAGATCACCGTCCTTCGGGGCCTGGAAGCGGTCCGCAAGCGCCCGGGCATGTACATCGGCGACGTGCACGACGGCACCGGCCTACACCACATGGTGTTCGAGGTCGTCGATAACTCCATCGACGAAGCCCTCGCCGGCCACGCTGACGACGTGGTGGTGAAGATCCACGAGGACGGCTCGGTATCCGTCTCGGACAACGGCCGCGGCATCCCGGTCGACATCCACAAGGAAGAAGGCGTCTCGGCGGCGGAAGTCATCCTCACCGTGCTGCACGCCGGCGGCAAGTTCGACGACAACAGCTACAAGGTCTCTGGCGGCCTGCACGGCGTGGGCGTGTCGGTGGTCAACGCGCTATCCTCGCACCTGTGGCTGGACATCTGGCGCGACGGCCACCACTACCAGCAGGAATACTCGCTGGGCGAGCCGCTCTACCCGCTCAAGCAACTGGACGCCTCCGACCGCCGCGGCACCACCCTGCGCTTCCTGCCGGCGACCGAGATATTCACCGACGTCGAGTTCCATTACGACATCCTGGCGCGCCGCCTGCGCGAACTGTCCTTCCTCAATTCCGGCGTCAAGATCACCTTGGTCGACGAGCGCGGCGAGGGCCGCCAGGACGTGTTCCAGTACGAAGGCGGCATTCGCAGCTTCGTCGAGCACCTGGCGCAACTGAAGACCCCCCTGCACCCCAATGTCATCTCGGTGACCGGCGAAGCCAATGGCATCGTGGTGGACGTGGCCCTGCAATGGACCGACGCGTACCAGGAAACGATGTTCTGCTTCACCAACAACATCCCGCAGAAGGACGGCGGCACCCATCTGGCCGGCTTCCGCGCCGCGCTGACGCGCACGCTGACCAACTACATCGAGCAGAACGGCATCGCCAAGCAGGCCAAGGTCAACCTGTCCGGTGACGACATGCGCGAAGGCATGATCGCGGTGCTGTCGGTCAAGGTGCCCGACCCCAGCTTCTCCAGCCAGACCAAGGAGAAACTGGTCAGTTCCGACGTGAAGCCGGCCGTTGAGAGCACGTTCGGCGCACGTTTGGAGGAGTTTCTCCAGGAACACCCCCAGGAAGCCCGTGCCATCGCGGAAAAGGTGGTCGACGCCGCCCGCGCCCGCGAGGCCGCGCGCAAGGCGCGCGAGCTGACCCGCCGCAAGGGTGCGCTCGACATCGCCGGCCTGCCCGGCAAGTTGGCCGACTGCCAGGAGAAGGACCCGGCGCTGTCCGAGCTGTTCATCGTCGAGGGCGACTCCGCGGGCGGCTCGGCCAAGCAGGGCCGCAACCGCAAGAACCAGGCGGTGCTGCCCCTGCGCGGCAAGATCCTCAACGTGGAACGCGCGCGCTTCGACCGCATGCTCGCCAGCGCCGAGGTCGGCACGCTGATCACCGCGCTGGGCACTGGCATCGGCAAGGACGAGTACAACCCGGACAAGCTGCGCTACCACCGCATCATCATCATGACCGACGCCGACGTGGACGGCTCGCACATCCGCACGCTGCTGCTGACGTTCTTCTACCGGCAGATGCCGGAGCTGATCGAGCGTGGCCACGTCTACATCGGCCTGCCGCCGCTGTACAAGCTGAAGCAGGGCAAGCAGGAGCTGTACCTGAAGGACGACGCGGCGCTCAACGTCTACCTGGCGAACAACGCCGTCGAAGGCGCGTCACTGATTCCGGCCGATGGCGAGCCGCCGATTTCCGGCGAGGCGCTGGAGAAATTGCTGCTGGTGTTCACCACCGCGCGCGAGGCGATCGCGCGCAATGCGCACCGCTACGATCCGGTGCTGCTGGAATCGCTGATCGACTTCACGCCGCTCGATGCCGAGCACCTGGAGAAGAACATCGACGAGCGCCACGAACTCGATGCGCTGGAAGCCAAGCTCAACCGCGGCAGTCTGGGCAGTGCGCGCTATTCGCTGACACTGCAGCCGGCCAACGACCAGCGCCCCGCCGCGTTGCTGTCCACGCGCCGGCACATGGGCGAGGAACTGGTGCAGGTGCTGTCGTTGTCGGCCTTCGAGAGCGGCGAACTGCGCCCGCTGCGCGAAGCCGCCGCGCTGCTGCACGGCCTGGTGCGCGCCGGCGCGCAAGTCATCCGCGGCAACAAGGCGCAGCCGGTGGCGACGTTCGCCGACGCGCAGGCGTGGCTGCTGGAAGAGGCCAAGAAGGGCCGCAGCATCCAGCGCTTCAAGGGCCTGGGCGAAATGAACCCCGAGCAGTTGTGGGACACCACGGTCAATCCCGATACCCGTCGCCTGTTGCAGGTGCGCATCGAGGACGCGGTGGCCGCCGACCAGATCTTCAGCACGCTGATGGGCGACGTGGTGGAGCCGCGCCGCGAGTTCATCGAGGACAATGCGCTGAAGGTCGCCAACCTGGACGTGTGATCGCGCGCGGATGAGCGAATCGATCCCGGCGGCGTCCCGGCCGCTTCCGGCCCCGGTGCGCGGGTCGCTGCTGGCGTTCGTACTGGACGTCGCGCTGGCGTTCGCGCTGATGGTGGTCACCATGGTGGCCGCGTTCTTCGTCTGGGGCGTGGCGCGCGGCTTGCAGTTGGCCGCGGCGCAACCGGCCGGAGCCGCCGCGCAAGCGGTGCAGCAGCAGATCGGCACGCTCCCGGCGGTGGTGCTGATCGCGATGACCCTGCTCAGCATGGGCGGCACGGCGCTGCTGCTGTATGCGTGGCGCCGTCCCGCGTCCGCCGCCGAACGCGCGCAGTCGCATGCCCTCGCCCGCCGTTCGCGCACCTGGGCCTGGGCCGGCGCGGCCGGCGTGGCGACGTTCCTGGCGAGTTCCCTGCTGACCTGGGGCGCGCGCGGGATCGGCCTGGAGCCCAATCCCAGTAACCTGGAACTGATCAAGGCCGGCTTTGCCCAGCACCCGGTGTTCCTGGGCCTGTTCGCTGTGGTGCTGGCGCCGCTGTACGAGGAACTGCTGTTCCGCCGGGTGCTGTTCGGGCGCCTGTGGCAGGCTGGCCGGCCCTGGCTGGGGCTGGCGCTGAGCAGCCTGGTGTTCGCGCTGGCCCACGAAATGCCCGGGCTGGCGGGCAATCCGCCGCTGACCACGCTGTTCCTGCTGACGGTCTACGCGGTGATGGGCGCGGTGTTCGCCGGCGTCTACCGGGCCACCGGCACGCTGTGGGCGCCGATCGGCGCCCACGTGCTGAACAATGCCCTGGCGCTGGCCGTCATGCAGCTCAACGGCGGACTGGCGCACTGAGCCGATTGACGAAAGTTTAAGACGCCATTGCCCAGACTCTTGCCGTACGCACAACGGGGGGCGCGCATGAAACCTTGGATCCTGGCCACCGCCATCGCACTGGGCATGGCCGCCTGCGCGACCACCACGTCGCCGACCGGGCGCAAGCAGATGGTCGGCGGCGTGTCGCAGGAGCAGCTCAACCAATTGGGCGCCCAGGCCTTCGCCGAAACCAAGGCCAAGGAAACCCTCAACCGCGACGCCAAGCAGAACGGCTACGTCACCTGCGTGGTGAATGCGCTGGTGCGCCAGCTACCGCCGGAACAGCGCAGCGTGGCCTGGGAAACGGCGGTGTTCGCCGACAAGGAACCCAACGCCTTCGCCCTGCCCGGCGGCAAGGTCGGCGTGAACACCGGCATCTTCACCGTCGCCAAGAACCAGGACCAGTTGGCTGCCGTGCTGGGGCACGAGATCGGCCACGTGATCGCGCGCCACCACGAGGAGCGCATCACCCGGCAGATGGGCGCGCAGACTGGTCTGGGCATCCTGGGCGCGCTGGCCGGCGCGCGCTACGGCGACGGCGCGGCCAACACGGTGAACCAGCTCGGCGGCATGACCGCGCAGGCCGCTTTCCTGCTGCCCGGCTCGCGCACGCAGGAAAGCGAAGCCGACGTGGTCGGCCAGCGGCTGATGGCGCAGGCCGGCTTCGACCCGCGCCAGGCCGTCGACCTGTGGCAGAACATGATGGCCGCCGGCGGCAGCCGCTCGCCGCAGTGGTTGTCCACCCACCCGGACCCGGCCAACCGCATCCGCGAACTGCAACGCGACGCTCCTTCCCTCGTGCCCGTGTACGAGGCGGCCAGGAAGGCCGGAAACGTACCGAAATGCGGCTGACACACGCTTGCGTATTGCTGCGTAGCAGCACCTGAAACGGTATCCGCCCGCCCCAGGTTTCTGATAGTTTTGCCGGCCCCGCACGTCGTCGGGATGGTCCGTCATCCCCCCGGATGGCCTCACGAGGTTCGATATGAAGCTCCGCAATACCAAAACCACTGTTCTCAGCCTGGCCTTGCTGGCGGCCTTCGGTGGCGGCATCGTTGCCGACGCCGTGGCCTACGACGCCCGCTCGGCGGACCGCGGTTCGCGCGGCAAGAGCCAGAAGGCCGAGGTGCGCTATCCGGACGCCACCCGCGAGGAACCCAAGGTCAAGCCGTCCAGCAAGATGCAGAACAAGCTGAGCAAGCTGTTCAAGGCGTACGAGAAGGACGACAACGAAGCCGAGACGCTCGCACTGGCCAAGGAGCTGCTGGCCGAACCCAACGCCAACGAATACGACAAGGCCATGGCCGCGCAGCTCGGCGCGCAGGCCGCCTACAACCTGGACGACAGCGCCACCGCCAAGCAGTTGCTGCAGCAGGCCGTCGACCTGAACGCGCTGGACAACAACAGCCACTACCAGTCGCTGCTGATGCTGGCGCAGTTGCAGTTGCAGGACGACGAATTCGGCCCGGGCATGGCCAACCTGGACCGGTACCTGTCCGAGACCCACTCGAAGAAGCCGGAAGACCTGATCCAGAAGGGCCAGGCCCTGTACCAGATGGAGAAGTACAACGAGGCCATCCCGGTGCTGGAGCAGGCCATCGCCGCTTCGACCGAACCCAAGGACAGTTGGTACAGCCTGCTGCTGGCCTCGCTGGCCGCGGCCGACCGTCCGGCCGACGCGGTGAGGATCGCCGAGCAGATGGCGGCCAAGAACCCCGCCGACAAGAAGGCCCAGCTCAACCTGGTGGCCATGTACCAGCAGGCCGACCAGTTCGACAAGGCCGCCGCCACGCTGGAGAAGATGCGCGCCGCGGGCCAGTTGACGGACGAGAAGGAATACCGCCAGCTCTACATCACCTACGCCAACATGGACGGGCGCGAGAAGGACGTCATCGCCGTCGTCAACGAGGGCCTGCAGAAGGGCATCCTGAAGGCCGACGACTATCAGACCCAGTTGGCGCTGGCGCAGGCGTACTACTACTCCGAGCAGATCGCTCCGGCCATCGAAGCCTGGCGCAAGGCGGCTCCGCTGGCGAAGGACGGCGAGACCTACCTCAACCTGGCCAAGGTGTTGTGGCAGGAGGACCGGATTCCCGAGGCCAAGGTCGCGGCCCGCGCCGCGCTGGACAAGGGCATCCGGAAGCCGGAAGACGCCAAGAAGATCATCGCGCTGCCCTGATCCTTGCGCTCGATGCGGCCCCTGCGACAAAAAACCGCGGGGACCATGGTGTAGTCGTACAGGATTGGTATAAGCTGGGGATTCGCCGGTAACAACGCTTACTGGTGAAACAAAACAACACGTGGCGCACTTCCGCCCGGATCAACCTTGAGTTAATTGGCGCATGGCTGAACAACTGGTCATCAACAGGTACAGGGAACAGGAAGAGGACACCGGACTCAACTGGCCCCGTATCATCGGTATTGCCTTCGTGATCGCGTTGCATGCAGCCGCCCTGCTTGCGCTGTTGATCCCGGCCGTCGCTCCCCCGGCGGAAAAGGAGCAGGAGCGCCGCACTTCGGTCGTCATCGT